>ERZ791702.45-NODE-45-length-96155-cov-72.6145_pt1 | contig 96155 bp, 72 predicted proteins | sample MGYA00510050_ERZ791702 | MGnify/ENA primary metagenome ERZ791702 (study PRJEB30046, sample SAMN00715230) | human gut metagenome | study: EMG produced TPA metagenomics assembly of the A metagenome-wide association study of gut microbiota in type 2... | reverse complement strand
ATTGATGGTCAGCATGTTTGTGATACGTTGGAGGAGGATGTGCATTGTCTGCCGGTAGGCGAGTATGCCCTGCAGCGCAACAGCAAGCTGGCATTACCTTATTATATAAGAGTGGCAGATGCTGACTTTGGGGTTGACTCTGTGGTTGATTCTGTGGTTGACTCCCATGTTGATTCTCATGTTGGTTCCCGTGTGTCTTTCTCCAGGGGTAATGGCATTCACGGTTGGCGCAACCACTGCATCATTGTAGGAGAGTGTCTTCATCTGGGTTTCCTGATTCATAGCGAGGAGTGCTATGAGCTTCTCATTGCCCGCATCCGCATGCAGTTTGTGCGTCATCACGCAGTGGTGGTCAAGATCTCCCGCTCTCCCGATTTTCTGGAAGTAGCCTGATATCATAAAGACACAGCGAGGTATGTTTTGAGTTACTCAAAACCTTTCGGGTTCTTGTCGCGTTTGATTTTTTCTCCTTAATCAAGCGTTCTTTCTCTTGGTGAAGAGGGTGTGTCATAAATTATGACACACCCTCATTTTTTTGCAGTAAGACATTTGTTTTAACTCCTTTAACTTCTTTAACTTCCGAACTAAAGGAATCCCTGCTGCTTGAGGGCATCGAGGAATCCGATGCTCATGGCTTCGCAATCCTTCTTGGTATATCGGATATCGGTGAAAACCTGGGCTAAGGTTTCTACGTTGTTGATGCGTACAAACTCCTGGTTCTCTTCCAGTGCTTCCTTCTCGGCATAGAAGTCATCAATCTTTTCTGGGGTATAATCCTCGAAATGCTCGTTGTGGATGATGCTGCGCAATGGCAGACGGTCGCTCAGGGCAGGCTGCTCATCCGGCCATCCGATGGTAAGGGTAGCCACTGGCATTACCAGCTTCGGCAACTTCAGGGTGTCGATGATCATTTTCGGCATATACACCGTGGTGCCCAGAAAGCAGGTTCCCAGACCCGCTTCTTCTGCCAGATTGGTAAAGGTCTGCGTGAAGAGCAGGGCATCGGTAGCCGCATTCATGAACGAGAGGATGTTGTCGTATCCCGGGGTTCCCTTGCGGTTTTCTGCCCAGAGGGTGGTGCGGCGGTAGTCGGCACAGATGGTGAGTACCACAGGAGCGCCTGTCACCATCGGCTGGTTGAAGTGGGCAGGTGCCAAAGCCTTCTTTCCCTCTTCACTGCGGGTTACCACTACGCTGTAGAGCTGCAGGTTTCCCATAGTAGGAGTGCGCATCGCCTCTTCCAGCAATCTGTTCAAAAGTTCATCTGTTACCTCTCTGTCTGCATATTTGCGAATCGAGGTTCTTTTCTTGATTGATTCCATATCTTGTTTCTTTTTCTAATATCTTATGCAAAGATAATGAAAGTTTCCCAAAAAGAACACGGTTCTTTTACATTTTTTGCTTCATAATGAGCTTTTCGTGCGTTTTTTGATGAAATATCTGCTCAAACGTTTCATATTTTAGAAATATTGTTTTAATTTTGCAGCTAATTATTAAACGTTTAATATGGAATATACTGAAAATATGACTTTCGAAGAGGCGAGCCACGCCTTGATGAAAGAATTGAAGACCCGATTGGCTGACCTGCATGAGCATTTCGATGCGCAGAATGTCGATTGGAATAAGCTCCATCTGCCATTGGCGAAACTCGTTTCCGAAGAAACGCAGAAATCGCTCGTTAGTCCGGAAGTGGTAGAGGTTCGACCTAAGGAATTGGAGTGCGATGTGGTAAGATACCAGAACAATAAGGAGAAATGGGTGGCTTTGGTCGGATTGCTCAATGGTCATCCCTACGAGATATTCACCGGTTTGCAGGATGAGGATGAAGGCATCATGCTCCCCAAGTCTGTCACCAAGGGCAAGATCATCAAGACGGTGCTCCCGGAAGGACAGAAGCGATATGATTTCCAGTTTGTCAACAAGCGTGGCTACAAGATTACCGTCGAAGGATTGAGCGAGAAGTTCAATCCCGAGTATTGGAACTATGCCAAGCTCATATCCGGTGTTCTGCGCTATCGTATGCCGGTTGCCCACGTCATCAAGCTGGTCAATCAGCTGCAGCTCACCTCCGAAACCCTCAACACCTGGCGGGTGGGCGTGGAAAGAGCCTTGAAGAAGTACCTCTATGAAGAAAATGGAATAGATAACTTGGAAAACGGAATAGATTATAAGGAGACTGAAGATGAATTTGATGAGCAGTAAGATATACCTCAGGAATGTGCGTTTCCACGCTTTCCATGGCGTATTGCCGCAGGAGGGAATCGTTGGCAACGATTATCTTGTCAACCTGGTGCTGGATTATGACTTCTCTTCTGCCCTGAAGACCGATGATCTTCAGGGAACCCTCAATTATGCCGAGGTCTATCAGAAGGTAAAAGAGGAAATGGCGGTGCCCAGCAAGCTCCTGGAGCATGTGGCAGGCAGAATCGCCCATAGGCTCTTTTCCGATTTCCCGGAAATCCAGAAACTCCAACTCTCTATCACCAAGGTGAATCCACCGATGGGTGCCGACAGCGACGGCGCAGGGGTAGAGGTTGTATTAACAAATGATAAAACTTATAGTTAGAATTAGGTTTTCTGATAATAAAGTAGTAATTTTGCAAAATCATCAGAAAGTATGTGTAAGAAAGTAACACTGATATGGGCTTTGATGTGCATGTTTGTAATGACATCGTTAGCTGCCAATAAGCGGTTCACGCTGGTCATCGACCCCGGTCATGGTGGTCATGATGCCGGAGCGCTCGGAGCCATATCCAAGGAAAAGAATATCAATCTTGCCGTTGCCTTGCGCTTCGGTAAGTATGTGGAGCAGAATCTCCCGGAGGTAAGAGTCATCTATACCCGCAAGACGGATGTCTTCATCCCGCTCAATGAGCGTGCGAATATCGCCAACCGTGCCAATGCCGATCTCTTTATCTCCGTGCATACCAATGCCTTGCCGGCTGGAAAGGTGGCTCGTGGCTTCGAGACCTATACCCTCGGTATGCACCGTGCCAAGGATAATCTCGATGTAGCGATGCGAGAAAACTCCGTCATCTCGATGGAGAAGGACTATCAGCAGAGATATCAGGGTTTCGATCCCCGCTCTTCTGAGAGCTATATCATCTTCGAGTTCATCCAGGGCAAGAACATGGAGCGCAGCGTAGAGCTGGCACGAATGATTCAGCGAAGTGTCTGCGATGGTGCCAACCGTCCCGACAAGGGCGTGCATCAGGCGGGATTCCTGGTCTTGAGAGAGACTTCCATGCCGGGCTGCCTCATTGAGTTGGGATTCATCACCACTCCTGATGAAGAGCGCCTGCTCAACGATGACAGCAGAGTGGATGATATCGCCCGTGGCATCTACGAGGCTTTCGCTAAATACAAGAATAAGTACGATAAATCGGTTTCCGTTCCTTATCGTGCCAAGGATTCCGAAGACGTGAATCTACCGAAGATTGTTCCTGATCAGGAACCTGCGCCTAAGACTCGTGTCGTAACGAGGGGAAAGCAGTCGAAGCGTGAAGAGGCAACGCCTGAACAGCCAAAGCGGGAGGTGAAGAAGCTGGAGACGAAGAAGGATGTGAAGAAGGCTGAGGTAGCTGATGCGCCGGTCTTCAAGCTTCAGATTTTCGTAGGTAGTAGAAACCTTCGCAAGGGCGATGCTCATTTTAAGGGCGAAACCGATTACGATAGTTTCCAGGAAGGCAATCTGGTGAAATACACCCTGGGTGCATCCACCAATTACAACGAAATCTATCGCCTGCGCAAGGAAAAGCTGGAGAAGTTCCCGGAGGCTTTCATCATCGCCTTCAAGAACGGACAGAAATATGACGTGAACCAGGCTATCCGGGAGTTCAAGCAGAACCGCAACCGGTAGCTCCCTTTTTCGGGCAGCCTGCGATTCGCTCTATATAAATAGGTATAATAAAAAGAACAAAAATAGATAAATATGAAATTGACAAAGGAAATTAGGATAGCGTTGGTCGCTATTGTAGGTATCTTGGTGATGTATTTCGGAATCAACTTTCTGAAAGGCATCAACTTGTTCTCTACCAATAACACCTACTATATGACGTTTGATGACATCCAGGGTATGGGTGCTTCTACCCCTATCTATGCCGATGGTTACAAGGTGGGTACCGTGGATCAGCTGGATTTCGACTATTCCGGAAAGGGTCCCATCAAGGTCAAGGTGGATATCAATAAGGATCTGAGAATCCCTGCGGGTAGTACCGCAGAGATTTCTAAGGATATCATGGGCAATCTCCAGGTTAGTCTCCTGCTTGCCAACAATCCTCGTGAGCGTATCGAACCGGGCGGCATCATTCCTGGTACGGTGAATTCCGGTATGATGGGCAAGGCTGCCGAAATGATTCCGGTTGTTGAGAAGATGCTGCCTAAGCTGGATTCCATCCTCACCAGTGTGAATGCACTCCTGGCTGATCCTGCCCTGGCTGCTTCCCTCCACAATGTGGAGACCATCACCAGCAACCTCACCGTTTCCACCCGTGAGCTGAATACCCTGATGGCTGGATTGAACAAGCAGGTTCCGGGTATGATGAAGAAGGCGAATGGCGTTCTTGACAATACCAACCGACTCACCTCTAATCTGGCGAGCCTTGATGTGCAGGGCACACTCGACCGTGTGAATGCCACCCTCGATGGTGCACAGAAGTTCACCGAGCAGTTGAACAGCGGAAAGGGTAGTCTCGGTCTCCTCATGAACGATACCCGCCTCTATGAGAATCTGAACTCAACCATGTCGCATGCCGACTCTCTGGTCATCGATCTCAAGGCGCATCCAAAGCGCTATGTTCACTTCTCAATTTTTGGCAAGAAAGACAAGTAGAGCCCCAAAAATACCGCTTTAAGGGCTTCTTTGAGGAAAAAGCCAAAATAAATTTTGTCTAAATAACAAAGGCGATGTTTCACGCCCCGGAATAGCTACAGAACTTGTTGTTTTTTAGCTATTTCGGGGTGTTTCAAAATTGTTTCACTGCCCCTAAAACGCAATTGTGGATAACTTTCTTAGTTGCTTGATTATGAGGTAGTTATCTTGGTAGTCTTAAAATATTATAAATAGCCCGATTTGCTACTTTGGGCTTTTTTTTGTAATTTTGCAGTCGATTTGCATCAGATGGTGCAATCTGATGTAGTGTTAAGGTAAAAAATCAATTAAAATAAGTAGTAAATAGTGTCAATGTTAGCAAGTCCAAAAGCGCTTTGGGACAATAGTCTTTTGCTTATAAAAGATAATGTGTCAGAGCAGCAATATAATACATGGTTTCGACCAATAGTCTTTGAGTCGTACAAGCCTTCGACCAAGACTCTGTTGGTTCAAGTTCCAAGTCCATTCGTATATGAATACTTGGAACAAAATTATGTTGGCTTGTTGAGCAAGGTCCTTCATCGCAATTTCGGCGATGGCATCCGTCTCACTTATCGTGTGGTAACGGATAAGGAACACAGGTTGACCCAGGATGTGGAAGCTGATCCGGCTGATATTGATGAGGCTGAGCGCAAGAGATTGGCACAGCAGCCACAGACACAGGCTAGCCCGGCAGAACCACAGCAGCCTGAAGACATTGACACCCAACTTGATCCGAAACTCACCTTCAATAATTATATGGAGGGTGACAGCAACAAGCTGCCACGTTCGGTGGGATTGTCTATTGCTGAGCATCCGAATACCACGCAGTTCAACCCGATGTTCATCTATGGTCCTTCTGGTAGCGGAAAGACTCACCTGGTGAATGCCATCGGTCTGAAAACCAAGCAGATGTATCCACAGAAGCGTGTGCTCTATGTCAGTGCCCGCCTCTTCCAGACACAATATACCGATGCGGTGCTGCATAATGCGAGCAATGATTTCATCAATTTCTACCAGTCTATCGATGTGCTCATCGTGGATGATGTGCAGGATTGGGCAGGCAAGGCGAAGACCTTGAATACCTTCTTCCACATCTTCAATCACCTCTTCCGCAACGGAAAGCGTATCATTCTGGCAAGCGATCGACCTCCGGTAGAACTCAAGGATATGCCAGACCGACTCATCACCCGTTTCTCGTGTGGACTGGTGGCGGAGTTGGAGAAGCCGAATGTGGAACTCTGCGTGGATATCGTGAGCAACAAGGTGCGCAAGGATGGACTGAAGATTCCGAAGGATGTGGTTTCCTTCATCGCACAGACCTGCAACGGCAGTGTGCGTGATCTCCAGGGTGCCATCAATGGTTTGCTGGCTTACAGTATTGTATATAACAGCAGCATCGATATCCGACTGGCTGAGCGTGTCATCAAGCGTGCCGTCAAGGTTGAGGAGAGCAACAAGGTGCTCACCCTTGATGAAATCGTGGAGGCGGTCTGCAATCATTACAAGGTAACGGTGGCTGCAGTCAACAGCAAGAGCCGCAAGCGTGAGTACGTGGAGGCGCGTCAGGTGGCGATGTTCATGGCTCAGAAACTCATCAAGATGCCTGCTTCCAGAGTGGGTAAACTCATTGGTAATCGCGATCATAGCACGGTTATCCACAGTTGCGCCAAGGTAGAGGAGCGACTGAAGATTGATGCCGAGTTCTTCGATGAACTCTCTAGCATCGAGAATGGATTGAGAGTGAAGAGATAATTAACATAGAAGAGATAATTATCATAGATAAGCACGGAACCTTGGTATAGTGGTTCTCGTTTATATAAATGAAACAAAAGGAAGTCGGATAAGTTTGTATTTGTCTTGGCTTCCTTTTTCCGTTTTTCTTTCCTTCGAACTTTATGATTACCTTGTACATAAAGTATTTTGAGCCTTTTTTCGAAAGATTTTTGGGAAAAAGCGATTTTGTATCATTCTTTTTTATTATATTTGCAGTCGAAATAGATTTGAGCCTAAACTAAACTCAGATATAGTTATGGAACAGAACTTAAAAGTTATATTATATGCCGTAGGTGCGATGATTCTTGCACCTCATACCCTCTATGCCCAGTCAGAAAATATCAAAGGTCTGGATTCATTGCGCTTATACGGTTCGGTGAGCGTGGTGGAGCCTGAACTGCTGAAGAAGGGCGTACTCAATAATGCCCTTGATGCCTTGAATGGACAGACGGCTGGTGTAAACGTTACTACCAATGGTCTCGACCGTATTGCCATGCTCAACTCTGTGCGGGTTCGTGGTACCACTTCCATCATGGGCGGCAACGACCCATTGGTCATCATCGATGGTGTAACCTCGGATGTAGCAACGCTTGCTACGATCTATCCTGCTGATATCGAAAGCTTTACCGTGTTGAAGAATGCCAGTGAGACCGCTCTTTATGGTTCTCGTGGTGCTTCGGGCGTTATCCAGGTGAAGACCAAGAAGGGAACGGGTAAGGGATTTCAGATTTCTTACGAGGGCAACTATGGCATCGAGGCGATGTTCAAGAGTATGGAGATGCTGAATGCCGCTGAATACATAGCTGCTGCACAGAAGTTTGGGCTGGAATATAACAATAAGGGATTTGATACTAATTTTTCCAAGGCTATCACCCGAACCGGAAATGTGCAGAACCATTATCTCGCCTTCAGCGGTGGTACTCCGCAGAGCAACTATCGGGCTTCCTTCGGCTATATCGACCATAACACCATCATCCGGAGCAAGGGCTATCGCAACCTGGTGGCTAAGATTGATGTTACCCAGAAGGCGTTTGGTGATAGACTGACGGGTGATTTCGGCGTATTTGGTTCATCCTATAAAAACAATGATATCTTCGACAGTCAGATGCTTTTCTATTCTGCCGATGCCATGAATCCTACCTATCCTTTTGATAGGCTGAATGGCAGTTGGGTGAAGAATGGGGCTGCTTCGCAGGTGAATCCTCCCGGTGCCCTGCTCGAAGAGCGCAGGGATACGAAGAACATGAACTTCAATGCCCATCTGAAACTGAACTATGATATTTGGAGCAACCTGAGCATTTCTGCCTTCGGGGCATACAGTTATACTTCCAACGAGAATAACCAGTTCTGTCCTACCTGGGTGTGGGCGCAGGGCAATCTCTATCGTGGGGAGTTCAAGAGCGAGGAATGGCTTGCCAATGTTTCCTTGAACTATCAGCGGGTGTGGGGCATTCACAGCCTTAAGGCGATGGCAGGTGCTGAGTATCAGAAGGATATCCGTACGGGATTCTGGACTTCTGCCAAGGGATTCTCAAACAATAGTATGTATTACCACAATATCGGTGCTGCCGCTTCCCGACCTTTCGGCGGTACAGACAGCAACTATGAAGATCAGGCGCTGGCTTCCGTGATGGGCAACATCGACTATACCTTATATAATAAGTACAGTCTTTCGGTTTCTATGCGTGGCGACGGTTCTTCTTTGGTGGGCGATGACCATACCTGGGGTTTCTTCCCATCCGTTTCCTTATCCTGGGATATGAAGCAGGAAGAATGGCTTCGCCAGCTCAAGGCGATTACGATGCTCAAGTTGCGTACGGGTTATGGACGTTCGGGTAATCTGGGCGGCATCTCTGCCTATACCACCATGAACACAGTGAGACAGAACGGCATCGTTTCGGTGAACAGTTCGCCTGTGGTAACGATGGGCATGATCCGCAACAACAATCCCGACCTGAAGTGGGAGACGCGTGCCACCTGGAACTTGGGTGCCGACCTGGGGTTGTGGAACAACCGTCTCGTGCTGACGGCGGAGTATTACTATTCCAAGACCACCGATATGCTCTATGCCTACGATGTGCCGGTGCCACCTTTCGCCTACGATAAGCTCTTGGCAAACATCGGTTCGATGAGCAACCAGGGATTGGAGGTGGGCTTCTCCATCACGCCTATACAGAAGAAGGATATGGAGTTGAACATCAACATGAATCTGGCTTGGCAGAAGAACAAGCTCCTCTCGCTCAGTGGCGAATATGATGGCATGCAGATGTCGGCGGCGGATATCACGGCGATGGGTGCCTTATCGGGTGCCGGTCAGCATGGCGGCTATAACAATGTGGTCTATCAGATAGTGGAACAGCCGCTGGGTGTCTTCTATCTACCTCATTGCAAGGGACTTGTAGAAGATGGCAACGGGCATTATCGCTACGATATAGAAGATTTAGATAAGAACGGAACCGTGGATTTGAGTGATGGCGGTGACAGATATATCGCCGGACAGGCAACGCCAAAGGTGACGCTTGGCTCAAACATCAGTTTCCGTTATCGCGACTGGTATCTCTCCTTGCAGATGAATGGTGCTTTTGGACATAAGATTTTCAACGGAACGGGGCTGGCATATACCAACATGTCGAGTTTCCCGGATTACAACGTGCTGAAGGGTGCCCCGGAGAAGAACATCGTTGACCAGAATGTATCCGATTATTGGCTGGAGAAAGGTGATTATCTTAACTTCGAGTATCTCACCCTGGGTTATGATATTCCAATCCGCAAGGGCGTGGTGCAGTCGCTCAGGGTGTCGGCAAGTGTGAACAATCTTGTCACTATCAGCAGTTATAGCGGACTGACGCCGATGATCAACAGTTATGTGGTGAACAGTACGATGGGTATCGACGACAAGCGGACCTATCCGCTTTACCGCACCTTCTCGCTGGGTTTGAGTGTTCAATTCTAAATGCAGAACTTTAAATGCAGAAATATATGAAACGATATAGACTATACTTTTTCCTGATAGCAGCCTTGACAATGACATCGCTGACGATGACATCCTGTCTGGATGAGCATCCGAAGGACCAGCTCGAGGAGGAAGCCATTTATGGCTCTGCCTTAGATATTTATACCAACGCCGTGGCTTCACTCTATAATTATATCGGCGGCACCAACGAGAGTGAGGGCATTCAGGGCACCTGCCGTGGCATCTACGACTACAACACGCTGACTACCGACGAGGCGATGATTCCGATTCGTGGAGGCGACTGGTATGACGGTGGGTTGTGGAATGCCATGTACCGGCATGACTGGACGGCTGATGATGAGCCGCTTTATGATACCTGGAAGTATCTCTATAAGGTGATAGTTCTGGCAAACAAGTCGCTCGACATCATTGAAGCCAAGTCGTCTCTGCTCACAGCGAACCAGAAAGACCAGTTCCAGGCAGAGGTACGTGCCTTAAGAGCATTGATGTATTATGAGGCGATGGATATGTTTGGCAGGATTCCGGTTATTCTGTCTTCGGGAGAAGCTGCCCTTTATGCGAATGCTGGGGGAGCTGATGCCACTCTTCCTTCTGTCACAGGTGCTGCTCTTCCTTCTCAAAGCGAGCGAAGCGAGGTGTTCCACTTCGTTTTCAGCGAGTTGCAGCAGGTGCTGCCTTATCTTCCCGATGAGCATAGCAACAAGGAGGGCAATTACTATGGCCGCATCACGCAGCCTGTGGTTAACTTCCTGCTGGCAAAATTGGCGCTGAATGCCGAGATCTACATGTTTGATGACTGGACCAAGGGGTATGCGAAGCGACCTAAGGGCAAGGATATCTATTTCATGGTGCAGACTGCCGATGGAGCTTCTCTGCTCAATGGCGGCAAGGCTAGTGCGAACCGCAGCAAGAAGTTGAATGCCTGGGAAACCTGCATTTACTATTGCGATAAACTTGCCGGGGAGGGGTATGACCTGGAGGCAGATGATGCCTTCAATTTCTCTACGCACAATGAGACATCGAAGGAGAACATCTTTACCATTCCAATGGATAAGAACATCTATACCAATCAGTTTCATTATCTTTTCCGCTCTTACCATTATACGCATGGTGGTGCCTTGGGATGGGGTAGTGAGAATGGTACCTGTGCTACGATTGCTACAATGAAGGCCAACCGTTATGGCGAAGCAGACGAGGACACCCGTTGCAAGATGAACTTTGTGGCAGGTGTAGTGAAGGTTGATGGCAAGGAACTGCTGATGGATAATGGCAAGCCTCTGGAGTATCAGCCTTTTGAGGTGGCTCAGAACCTGACTGGCAGCAAGTATATCAAGACGGCTGGAGCGAGAATGGCGAAATACGAGGTAGATAGAACTTCGTATATGGATGGCAAGTTGCAGAGCAACGATATCGTTCTTTTCCGTTATGCCGATGTGCTGCTGATGAAGGCGGAAGCCAAGGTTCGCCTGGGAGAGAATGGTGATGTGGAACTGAACAGGATCCGTGCTCGTGTAGGCATGCCGAATCGCAAGGCAACGCTTGCCAACATCCTGGAAGAGCGATTGCTGGAACTGGTATGGGAAGGTTGGCGCCGCCAGGACCTCATCCGTTTCGGCAAGTTTACGGCAGCTTATGATCTCCGCACCCCACTTCTGGGCGAGGAATCTGGCTATACCACCGTCTTCCCGATACCGCAGAAATGCATTGATTTGAATAAGAAACTGGAGCAGAATAAGGGGTATGAGAAGAAATCATAAAGAGCATAAGTAAACTCCATACGCCCTTTCCGATCCAAGTTTCTTGTCTCCATACGCCCTTTCCGATCCAAGTTTCTTGCCTCCATACGCCCTTTCCGATCCAAGTTTCTTGTCTCCATACGCCCTGAAAGGGCAGAAGCTCCTAGCCCAGGGCATTCGCCCTGGGTAATTATGGATGCAAGCCTGCCGCCCTGTAAGGGCAAAAGCTTTCAAATTACAGCTGATAGAACTTCGTGAAAGCCTTCACGCAGTATTCGTGATCCATCACGCTGCCGGTTTCACGGCAACTGTGCATGGCGAGAATGGCATTACCCATGTCCACGCCCTTCAATGGAATGGAAGAGGCGAGGATATTGCCCAAGGTGCTGCCACCTGCTACATCGCTGTGGTTTACGAAACGCTGGCAAGGAACACCGGCAGCCTCGCAGATGTTGGCGAAGATGGCTGCTGATACGGCATCGCTCGCATACTTCTGGGCTGCATTGAACTTGATGACCGGACCGCCCCCCAGCATCGGATGATTTGTTGGGTCAAACTTCTCGCTGTAGTTAGGATGCCAGGCATGCGCATTATCGGCTGAAATCATGAAGGCACGTTCCACAGCCTGATAATAAGCCTCTTCTGTATGGCTCTGTGCCAGGGCGATGCGCTGGAGCATATATGAAAGGAATGGGCTTCCGGCTCCCTGTTTGGTCTGAGACCCCGTCTCTTCATTATCGAAGATGGCGAGAACCTGGGTGGTATCATTGGCATCTGATGCAATCATCGCCTCTACACCAGCCCAGCACATCGATAAATCGTCGAGTCTGCCAGAAGAGATAAACTCATCGTGCACACCGAAGGTGCAGGCAGGAGTGGCATCAGCCAGATAGAGGTCGAAGTCGAGGATATCCTCCTTCTGGATATTCAGTTCGCTGGTAATCACGTTCATCAGCAGATTACCCTTTTCCAGTTCATCGTTGATGATGCCGAGGATAGGGAGCACATCCTTCTGCCTGCTCAGCTTCACGCCATCGTTCACCTGTCGGTTGAAGTGGATAGCGAGATTACTGATCTGCAGCAATGGGCGCTGGATATGGAGCAGGAGCGTCTTCGGATGCATCGCATCCTCGCCCTTTACGATCACTCTACCCGCCAGAGTGAGTGGACGGTCGAACCAGGTTGACATAATCGGACCGCCATAAACCTCGGTATTCAGTTTCACGATACCGCCCTCGCAAAGCATCTCAGCGTTAGGCTTGATGCGGAAGGTAGGAGAGTCGCAGTGAGCGCAGATCATGTGGAAGCCGGCATCCGCCAGTGTCTTCTTTCCGATTTGGAAAGCATAGATAGAAGAGTCGTTCTTGGTAACGAAGAACTTGTCACCAGCCACAACCTTGCCCAGCGGCTCCTGAGGGTTCAATCGTCTGAACCCATTTTTCTCCAATTCCTCGGAGATATTCTTCACAGCCAGGAAGTTCACTGGCGAAGCGTCTAAAAAGGATAATAATCTTTTGATCATAGTCTATATCTTTATTTTGTTTCTATTGTTTCCTTCAATTTTAATTGCCTTTGCAAAGATAATGCAAATTTTTCATTTAATCACCTGTTTTCCCTTGTTTTTTCTTTTTTTTGATGAGTTTTAGAAGAGAAGAAGCCCTTCCCGTTCCAGGCGATTCCCTCGCCTGTCCAAAAGTTAAATATCTACAACATTCCCCTCAAACATTTGGTATTACGTTTTAAAAATATTATTTTTGCAAAACATAATTATTACAAACTGAACTTTCGCATGTGGTTCAAGAACGGGCTGAAGGCCCAAAAGCTCCTAGCCCAGGGCATCGCCCTGGGTATAATGGCAATCAGCAAGGCGCCCTGAAAGGGCAAAAGCTTTTTATATTGCCCAGTATTTTAAAGCTTTTGCCCTTTCAGGGCGACAGGCTTGCACACGTTATACCCAGGGCGATGCCCTGGGCTAGGAGCTTCTGCCCTTTCAGGGCGTGTGGGGCTTAAATGCGAAACTTGAGTTACAAATTTATAGAATCATATTAAATAAGATCATGGAGATAATAATTGGAATTATAGTGGGTCTTGCCATCGGATTCTTCGTTGGCAAACTGATGGAAGGAAAAAAGGCGGGAGAGGAGAAAACGCAGCTCATTGCGAAGGCTCAAGTGCTGCAGGCTAATATTGAGCAGTGCAACCAGCATCATACTTCTGAACTTCAATCCTTGAAAGCCCAGATGGAGAACGAACGGCTGTTTGCCGAAAAGCTCCGTGCTGAAAGCGACCAGCAGTGGGCGCAGAAACTCGAAACCCTGAAACAGGAGATGCATCGCATGACCATCGAACAGCAGAAAGCTGCTGCCGAACAGCTCGCTGCCAAGCAGTCTGCCCTCCAGGAAAACAACCGACTCCAGATGGATGAACTCCTGAAACCTATCAAGGAGCAGTTTGCCGATTTCAAGAAATCGGTAGAAGAGAGCAAGACCCAGAACGAGGTGAATAAGAAGGAACTGCAGAGTACCTTCGAGGCTACGATGAAACTCTTCCAGCAGGAACAGCAGCAGGCTGTAACAAGTCTGAAGGAGCAGACTTCGAAGATTGGTTCCGATGCCGCCAACCTTACCAAGGCATTGAAGGGCGACAGCAAGATGCAGGGCGACTGGGGTGAGATGGTATTGGAAACTATCCTGGAAAACAGCGGTTTGCGCAAGGACGAGGAGTTCTTTATCCAGGAGAACACCAAGGATGAGAACGGTAAGAACTTCCGTCCCGATGTCATCGTGCGATTCCCGGAAGGCAGGAGCGTGGTGATAGATAGCAAGGTATCTCTCACCGCCTATACCGATGCCTTGGCGGCAGAGACCGATGAGGAGCGAGAGCGGTTGATGAAGTCGCACGCCCTGAGTGTGCGCAAGCACATCGATGAGTTAGCGGAGAAGGATTATTCGAAGTTGGTAGAAGATGCCATCGGTTTCGTCTTGATGTTCATACCGAACGAGACCAGTTATATTGCAGCGATGAAGCAGCAGCCGGATTTGAGTCGTTATGCCTATCAGAAGAAGATCATCATCATCTCTCCGAGCAATCTCCTGATGGCATTGCAGTTAGCGTATAATCTCTGGCAGTATGACCGTCAGAACAAGAATGTAGAGAAAATTGTGAAGACGGCTGCCGATCTTTACGACAAGGTCGTAGGTTTTGAGGACACCTTCACGAGCATAGGCGATCTCCTCACCCGCCTCTCCGGTACCTATGATAAAGCGAAAAAGCAGCTTTATGATGGTACCGGCAATGTAATGAGAAGGGTAGAGAGCCTGAAGAATCTGGGTGTAACTCCCAAAAAGCAAATCAAGGCATTAGAGGAGTGATTGATGTCCCCCAGATTTTTAATAAGCGTTTTTATCTGGGCAGATAATACTCTTCGCTGTCAGGAAGATAATACGGATGTCAAGCCAGAACGACCAGTTCTCGATATACCAGATATCTCGCTTGATGCGCTCCTCCATCTGCCAGAGCTCCTTCGTCTCACCACGGAAACCCGTTACCTGGGCCCAACCGGTAATTCCAGGCTTCGAGAAGTGGCGAACCATATACTTATCAATCAAACTACCATAAACCTCAGTGTGATACAACATGTGAGGTCTAGGACCCACGATACTCATGTCGCCCTTCAATACATTAATAAATTGAGGGAACTCATCAATATTCGTCTTTCTCATGAAGTTGCCGAACGCAAACTTTCTTGGGTCATTCTTCGTCGCCTGAGCCTTGTCAGAATCCTTGTTCACATGCATCGAACGGAACTTCAGACACATGAATGTATCACCATTCAGACCCGTTCTAGCCTGACGGAAGAAGATAGGACCCGGACTCTGAATCTTGATAATCAGCGCAATGATTGGAATGAAAGGCAAGAAACAGAGGCAGATTACACCACTCACGGCGATATCGAAAGCACGCTTGAGAATACGATTTGAGATAGAAGACAGCGGCTCATGATGGTTCGTGTAAACCGTCTTACCCATAAAGTTCTTGGAATCCAAATGCAACTTATATTCGCCGAACAGACGAGGCAGATAATAGAAATGCACCACGTTCTTGTCACAGAAACGCATGATCTTCACAATCTGGTCAGATTCCTTATGCGACAAGCTGCAGAAAATCTCATCCAGACCATAAGATGAACCGTTGATGGTATCGTTCAGCTTGGACTCTAAAATTTTGTTAAGATCCTGCATGGTACCCAGTTTTTTCAGTTCCTGAGGCGCTCCGGCGATGTCATCATCGGCATAATAGCCTTTTACGATATAACCCGCAGAAGGGTCTTCGGTCATGGTAATGTACATTTCTCTTACGGCAGGATCGCTACCCACGAAGATCACGGTACGACTGTTTCTACCTCTGGCACGGTGATATTTCAGAACCTTGAGCTCGATGAATCGACTGATGATCAGAGCAAGATAGTAAGAGATGCCGAAGTAGAATCCGAACGTAAATATTTCTCCACCATGACTGAAGAATTTCAGGAAGACCATGAAACAGACGGTAGCACAAAGCGCCAGGAAGAAAGTACGTTTGAGTACTTGCTGCAAACCGATTCGTCTTACATGAATGATAGTACAGTAGTTGTATTCGCCGATGGCGAGAGCAACGTTTGCTATAAAGAATGTAATCTTTGTTTTCAGATCTAGGTAGTCGGGAACATGAATGAATTCGATGTTGATAAAGCCCAATAGTAAGCAGTTGAGGATGATGAAGTCAACTAAGATCACCAACCTTCTAATCAGTATGTTTCCTTTATAGATGTTTTTTTCCATAAGAAATTATATGTAATTTAAATTTTTCGATTTCTCTTCTTAGAATATAAATTCCTCGTAAATTCGACCGCAAAGTTAGCAATAAAAACTGAATTCTCCAAACTTTTCCCCCATCTTTTTTCCCTCCGCAAATCCCTCCTGTTCTCCCCCTCAATAATTATTTTAAAATCAACTGTTTTTTTTTGTTAAAAATCACTTTTGTAAAGTGATATATTCTTTATTATCAATAAAAACCATTAATTTTGCAGCCGGAAAAAGCATTCTGGCTGCAAACCCGCTCAGAATCCTGGCGGCGCTATAGCAGAGCCAGCTACATCCTTCCCTTCAGAGAAAGGAAGGTTTGGTTAGAATGTGGAGCTCCCTTTGGGAAGGGATAATCTTCTATCATTTACAAATAGAAATATATAAATGAAGAAAAGGATAAAGGTGTATGATAAAAAAAATGCATTATCTAGATAAAAAAATGAAATTTCGTAAATTTATGCTGTTAGGTGCCCTAGGGGTAGCGCTCCTAACCGCTACATCTTGCGGCACACCGAAGAATGTAGCCTACTTTCAGGATTTAAACAACAATCCTGATACCGTTATCACCCTGCAGAACAAAGTTATTACTGTAAAGCCTACTGATAAGATCTATATCGGAGTAAAGAGCAAGGATCCGCAGATCTCACAGCTCTTCAATCTTACAGGCGGTACAAACAGCGGTGGTACTTACAATATGTCGCAGGATGCCTATTACTATACTGTAGATAGCAAGGGAAATATCGATTTCCCTGTAGTAGGAACCATTCAGGTAGCAGGATTAACCCGTGAGCAGATCGCAGAAAAGGTGAAGAAATCACTCCTCGACGCAAGTCTTGTGAAAGACCCAACTGTAACTGTAAGTCTCAGCAATCTCCATTATTCTATGATGGGCGAAGTTGCAAAGCCAGGTCAGTATGCCATTGAAGAGGAAAAGGTGACTATCCTCGATGCCATCAGCAAGGCAGGCGATCTCACCATCCAGGGACGCAGAAACGATGTGATGGTACTCCGTCAGGAAAACGGCCACCAGAAAGTTTACAAAATCGACCTCTGCTCCGGCAAGGATATCTTCAGTTCTCCTGCTTACTATCTCCAGCAGAACGATGTGGTATATGTTACACCTAACGATACCAAGAAGAGAAGCTCTACTCTCAATGGAAATACTGTGCAATCTACGGGATTCTGGATGAGCATCTCATCTCTCATCGTTACCATTCTCACATTCTTGAAAGTTAATTAATATCAACAAAAAATGATACAGAATACAACTCCGGCGAATCAGCCAGCACAGCCAAATCCGATGGCTCGACCTAATCAGGAAGAGGATTTCATCCGTATTCAGGATCTCCTCTATCTCTGTCTGACACAGTGGCGTTGGTTCCTCCTTTCACTGGTTGTAACCTGCGGCATCGCCATTTATTACAACCTCACCACCCCTAATGTATATCAGCGTACTGCATCCCTGATGATCAAGGATGAGAGCAAGGCGCAGGGCATTGGCGGCGATGTAGCTTCCATGTTCTCCGATATGGGTATGGGAAACATGAAGAGCAATGTAAACAATGAACTCATTGCCATTCAGTCACCAGCCGTTCTCCTCGAGACCGGTAAGAGATTGAAACTTGATGTGGATTATGCCATCGATGGACGTTTCCATAAGGAGGCACTCTATGGCGCAGATCTCCCAGTCACAGTAGATTTCGTAGGATTCACCGATGAGCAGAGCGGAAGCTTTAAGCTCCAGCTCAAGGGCGATGGCTCTTATGTTATCAGTAAGCTCAAGGGAGTTACCCGTGATAATCTCCCAGTAGATGACAGTGATGAAATCACCGGTAGAATCGGACAGATCATTCGCACTCCATTGGGTAAGATCAAGGTGGATAAGGCTCCTGCCTTCACACAGTTTGTTTCTGGTGAAGACGAACCGGTACTCTATGTATCACGTTCCAATGTTTATGCAATGACCGACCGCATCAAGGGTTCACTCTCTGCTAGTCTGAGCGATGTGAAATCTACCGTCATCGACCTTACTTATAAGGATGTGCTTGCTAAGCGTGCAGAAGATGTCATCAACAACATCATCATCGTTTACCGCAAGAACTGGTTGGATGATAAGAACCAGATGACCATCTCCACCTCTCACTTCATCACTGAGCGATTGGGCGTCATCGAGCGTGAGTTGGGCGATGTGGATAAGAATATTTCAGCCTTCAAAAGCAGCAATCTCCTGCCTGATGTAGAGGCTGCCGCACAGCAGTATATGCAGAAGAGCACCGAGGTTGATAAGCAGATTATGGATCTCAATTCCCGTCTCGCCATCGCTCAGTATATCCGAAATTATCTTACTGGTAAGGTTGGCAAGAACCAGCTTCTTCCATCTAATACCGGTATCGAGAGTCCAGGTATCGAACAGCAGATTACCGAGTACAATAAGAGTCAGTTGGAGCGCAACAATATCGTAGCCAACTCCAGCGAGCAGAACCCATTGGTAGCAGATTATGATCAGAGCCTTACCTCTATGCGCAAGAGCATCTCTGCTAGTCTCGATAACTTCGTGGTAACCCTGAAGACTCAGTTGGGCACCCTCCAGGCTAACGAGGCTGCTACTACTTCTCAGATTGCCAGCAATCCTAACCAGGCGAAGTACCTGCAGACTGTTGGCCGTCAGCAAAAAGTTAAGGAGGCGTTGTATCTCTTCCTTCTCCAGAAGCGTGAGGAGAACGAGTTGTCTAAGGCGTTTACCGCATACAATACCCGTATCATCACCCCTCCAACAGGAGACAACACCCCTGTGGAGCCGGTTCGTCGCAAGATCTTGCTCATCGCTTTGGTATTGGGCTTCCTTATTCCAATGGTAGTCATCTATATCCGTGAGAAGGCAAATACCACCGTTCGTGGCCGTAAGGATCTCAAGAAGGTCAACGTACCATTCCTCGGCGAGATTCCATTCTCTATCAGCCGCAAGAACCGTCCAACTCTCGAGCAGCGCATCAAGTTCTGGAAGAAACCTAAAGAGGTTCGTATGATTGTGGTGAAGGCAGGCAAGCGCGATATCGTCAACGAGGCTTTCCGCGTATTGCGTACTAACTTCGAGTTCACCATCGGAACCCATCCGGAGCAGAATGTCATTGTGTTCACTTCATTTAATCCTGGTTCTGGTAAGAGTCATATTGCTGCCAATATGGCGATGTCGCTCGCTATCAAGAAGAAGAAAGTTTTGTTGATTGATGGTGACCTCCGCCATGGTTCAACCTCTATGTTGATTCATAGTCCGGGCGAGGGATTGAGCGATTACCTGAATGGTAGAATCACCGATATTCACGACATCCTCTATAAGGGTGAGGAAAACGGATTGGTTAAGGGTTTTGATGTGATTCCTATCGGAACCATCCCTCCAAACCCAACCGAGCTTCTCTTCACTCCATTGCTGGAGCAGATGATTAAGACTATGCGCGAGGAGTATGATTATGTATTCATCGACTGTCCACCTATCGAGGTCGTCGCAGATACCCCAATATACGAACAGTTTGCCGATCGTACAATCTTCGTGGTTCGTGCCGGCTTGATGGAGCGCAGCATGTTGCCTGAGGTGAATGCCCTCTACAAGGAGAAGAAGTTCAAGAACATGACATTGATTCTGAACGGAACCAAGGCACAAGGCGGCAGATATGCCAGCCACTACGGCTATGGTTACGGCTATGGTTATGGCTATAACTATAATAAGGAAAAGAATGGGGGGGCAAAATCTTAAATAATTGGATTATAGAATAATAGAAACAAATGTTTAAATTCTTCCAGAAAATATTTAATCAGAGTATGCCATCAGGGGAGCGAGAGCTTCTCCCTGGTGGCATTGATTTTCATTGCCACATCCTCCCTGGCGTGGATGATGGCTTCCAGGACCCGGAAAAGAGTCTGGAGCAGTTGAGAATCTATGAGGAGAGCGGCATGAAGGAAGTGTGGTTCACCCCTCATATCATGGAGGATGTGCCGAACGAGACCGCTGATCTCCGCCGTATCTTCGAAGATTTCAAGGAGAAGTATCTTCAGAATTTTGCCCAGCGACATCCGGGATATCAGGCAGAAGGAGCGAAGCAATCTTCTGCGACCGATGCAGAGCCGTTGCAATTGCATTTGGCAGCCGAGAATATGTTGGATGCTCTTTTCGAGCGACGCTTAAAGGCGAATGATGTACTCCCGTTAGCGGAGAAGTATCTGTTGGTAGAGACCAGCATATTTGCTCCACCGATGAATTTCCGAGGCTTATTGGAGCGCATCAAGAATAAAGGCTATACCCCGATTCTTGCTCATCCCGAGCGCTATCTGTATATGAAGAAAGAGGATTACGAGGCATTGAAGTCTCAGGGCATCAAGTTCCAGCGCAACCTGTTCAGTCTGAAGGGGCAGTATGGTGAGCGGGTTCAGAAGCGTTGCCGTCAGCTTCTGAAGTGGCAGATGTATGATTTCGTAGGCACCGATCTCCACCGCCTCTCGCGATTGGAGTAAAAATGGCAGCCGAGGACGGGCTAAAAGCCCCCAAGTACCTAGGTGCCTCAAAGAACGTAACCCCGGCGGATTTGCGTTCTTGAAAAAGTAAAAAAGGGTGCGCCATAGACTTATGACACACCCTCTTCTTTTTATCCTCTGCAGGATTGGACACAAACTGCAGAAGCAATTGCGGTTAAAACCGTAATAATCAAATCAATGATTTTTTTAAGAGTTTCTTTTTTCATAGGCACAATCAGATTTATAGGAAAATAATCATTCATCATTAAGAATCATAAAGTAATCAGAAAGGAAACAATTCAGCCGCATTAAAGCACGGACACTCCTTAGGAGTGGCACCCGGCAAATCCCTATGCCCAACGATTTCAGCCTGAGGAAACAGAATCTTCAACTGTAGCAGCAGATGACGAATCACCCTGTACTGAGCATGCGTCAGCGTGTTGGCAGGGCGCCCCTCCTCATCCAAGCCACCCTCGTAGCAGATACCGATAGAACATCTGTTGTAAGGTCTGGCATGAGCACCCACCTCCAGCAGTTTTCTGAACTGCGTCAGGCAGCCATCCTTTCTGCAGTAGAAGTGATACCCCACGGTGCGGAAACCACGAGCCTTGTGGTCACGGAGAAGCTGCTTCTCCGTATAGTTGCGGTTGCATTTGGTTGCACTGCAGTGAATCACCAGAAAACGGACACTCTGGGGAGAATCCATCATTTTGCCGTCTTCGTTGTAGGCAAGGAGAAGGTGCTCATTGAGCACCTCCTCATCACCAATGGTCATAGGAAATTTTTCAGTTACCATCGTTTAGAGTTCTTTAAGATTCATTCAATCAATCAGTTAGTAAATCTAGAGACTTACGTTATCACCAGATTCGGAGCCGCCAGTATCCTTACCAGGTTCCTGCGACCCCGTTTGCGAGCCGCCCTGCTGAGGGGTGTCGGAACCTCCCGATCCTCCCTGCGAACCATTCGGATCGGTAGTAGTACCGCCACCACCATCATCAGAGGCATTTTTCTTCTTCTTCTTCTTAGGTGCATGTCTTTTCAGGTTGGCATCCAAGTTCAGATTCACGAAGCGGAAGTTGCCGGTAGCACGTGCTCTCATTCTCACGCCCAGAACATTCTTGAGCACCGAGAAATCATCCTCAGTAGCTGCACCCTCCTTGTTCTTGATGCCAATGTAGAAAATGGCGAGGTTGTCCAGTTTCACGTTCTTACCAGCGAGCAGAAGCTCCTTGATGTGTACCACGGCATCAGTCAGGATGCCCTGAATGGTGCCGGCAGAGAAAGGCGAATTGAAGGTGTGCATCTGTTCTGCCAGAGCTTCCAGGTCAATCGTCTCAATAACGTGAGGCTTGGCATAATACTTGCCGTAAGCCTTCTCGTTCTTCTTGTTGTTGTTTTTCTTTAAATCGTACTCGATCATAAGGCATTAAAGGTTTTGGTTGTTGTTGTGTTTCTGTTAAGCGCTGCGCTATGAGACAGAGTACCGGCGGAAGGGCCCGATCCGCGAAGTGTTTCTGAATCACGATGCAAAGATACAACATTGCCAACCCCCCAAAGTACGATGGATATACGATGGTAGTACGATAGTCACCGAAATGGGCAAAACCACTTTTCTGAGTACGGTTTAAGGTTGGTCAGCCCCCTTATGGCTCGCCCAGATACTCGTAGATCAGCATCACCATCCGTAGGCTGAAAGTCTTGTCCCTGGGATGATAGCCTTCGTTCTTGAGCGCCGTTACCAGTGGAGTACAGTGGTTGATGAGTCTCATCAGATGATTCACAGCCACATGCTTGGATTGCATAGGATAGTAGAGCCATGCCAGCTCGAACTTATTGTATATTTTTATCTTCATGTGATAGGTATTTTTTTGAAATGATACTCTTCATTGTTCAATACGTCACTGAGAGGTCGTCAGAACGTCTCCAAGAGGTCGTCAGAACGTCACTGAGCACCCCTCAGAAGCATCCTGACGCATCGTCAGAAGCATTCCGGCGACCTCTCAGAACGTCACTTACTTTTTCTTCTTCTTATCATCCTGTATTTTGATATTCAGATCCATCAGATAACTATTCTTCTGGCATCCGTCCCATTCCGATGGCGAGATGATCGCCTCGATGTTGATTTCGCCCGGCTGCTTCTCTATCACCGCCCATCCGTTGCCGTAGGAGCGGTGAATCTTCCTGAATCCCAGACTGATCATCACGCTTGCCAGGTTCTGCTGAGCCAGATTGTGGTTCATCGCATTGCAGCAGCCGATGCGCTCCATGATTTCGGAAGAGAAGCGGAACTTGATGAGACTCGGATCCGTGTCAGGCTGAGGTACACGATAGTAGCGCAGGATCTGGTCGGACATCAGGTTCACGCCCATGAACATCTCGTTGTGCGCCTTCATCTCCTGGATGTCCTCGTTGGTCAGCCAATATACCCAACCATCCTCCTTCTTCTTCTGTCGCTCCGTCACCTCCTTGCCCAGAGCCACAGCCTGGCTATATACGTGGGTATAGTCGATCGGGTTGCTGATAGGGCTCACGATGTTCTCCACCAGCCAAGGGCAGTAGCGGCGGTTCTCAGGGTCCGTAATCAGGTGCATCGTATTGCTGGTGCCGCAGAGCGCCGCACGGTGCATCAGTTCTGAGCGGTACTTGTCGTAGGGGCGACGGATGGAGAACACCAGTTTGGTGACGTTGCTCTTGAAGGCACTCTGGTTCTTTCCCGTCACCTGGTCCAGCTCGTCGCAGCACATCAGCGCCTTGCTGGCGAAGGCCTCCATCACATCCTTGTCGGTATAGTTGGCAGTAGATTCATTGATGAAGTACTTGCGCAGGATAGGAGGCAGGGTGTAGTAGAAGGAGGTAGTCTTGAAAATGCCGCCCCTGCCCACGAAGATGAGCATGGTCTGCGCCACCACGTTCGGCGTTACCCATGCCACCACCATCGCCACGAGCCATTTCTTGAAGTAATATCTGAATCGCTCCTGGGTATGACCGTAGCCCGGACAGTAAGCCACTGTCACTCTGTCGGCAAGTTCTGAGATGTAATCCTTCTTGCCGTCCCATTTAGGCAGATTCGAAAGATAGTCGTACATCGGGTCCCAAGGCTCGCTGAAGTCGCTGTTGATCACGGAGTGCAGCTTCTGTGGAGTAATCGCCAGCCCCTCCTCATCCATCTTCGACCAGATGGAGTTCTCGATGTTGTCGTCTATCTGCGTCCAGTGATGGAACTTGCCTTTCAGGCTCAGGCTGAGGATCTCATAGTATCCGGTCACCATGTTGTGATGGAACTCATATCGCATGCTGAGCCACTGCTTGATTACCTTGGCAGAAGGGCGTTTGCCGTAGGTCTCACCCTTCTCGTAGAAGTGCCAGGTGCCTTTTCTCTCCACGTGCTTGTAGCAGGAGTTGATTACGTTCGCCGTATCGGGATAGTCCTTGCTGAAGTGCTCGATGGCATAGTTGAGCACCTCCTGCTGGTCGATGCCATATCTCAGGCAGATGTTGCCGAAATGGCAGACATAGCCGTTGTGGAGTTTACTTTCGAAGACATATCCCTGGTCAGCCATCATTTTCAGGATCTTTTCAGCGGCTTGTTCCATACTAGGCACACCTTTTGCTAATAGAATCATTTTCTGGGATGGCTTTTTGCGGGTGCGTTTAGCATACTTCGCCTGCAGCGCCTTCTTGGTATAGAGCTTCTTCAGGTCTTTCAGGTTCAGGCTAAAGGTCAGGGCATTCCAGTTGAAATAGGCATGGGAGTCGTAGGCAAGTCCGCACATGCGGGTGATGTCCGTGCACTTGTCATCGGCAGTGATGCCGAGCAGCGCATTGTAGTACTCCATCGCCTTCTGCAGGTTGGCCTCGAAGAGTTCCAGAGCCGAGAGCTCATCATCATCCACGCTGTCGTAGCTGGCGATGATGCGGAATCCGCGTCCGCTTGCCGTAACGAAGAGCACCTTGGTGTGCGGGTCCGCCTTCGCCTTGCGGATGCACTCCTCCATGAGCTGTGCGTCCACGTGGTCGTAATCCAGGGCGATGTTGCGAAGCACCTTCTTGATGTTTCGCATCTCCTTGCCGTAACCATCCATCAGAGCAGCCACAGTGATGCCCGGCATCTGGATTTTCACCTCCTGTGCAAGCTGCTTGCTGATGGCGAGGCGCTGACGGTACTCCAGGGTACGTGCCTGGGTGAGAGGATCCTTGGTGATGATTCTCTCTAACTCCTCCCAGCTGGTGAGAGGACGACTTTCGCTTGATGCGATAGCGTAGAAGAAAGAGGGCAAGATAGCCTCTGCATTCTCTTGATTGTTTGATGTTGTAGGTATCATCATTACTATTGTTTAAAATTGTAAGTGTTTATGCTGATAAAGGCATCAAGGATACAGGTGTGTGAAGGGGGTATATGAAAAAACTAGCGTTAAAGCACTGTTAAAAACAGTATCTAACTAGTTGATATTCATTTCTTTTATCTTTCGCGTACGCTGTTATATCAAAGATGTTAAGCCACCCCCTTCACATAAGCGTATGATTTGACGTGATTGTCAACTGGGCACAAAGGTAAGACAAAGAATTGAAATAACCAAACGCGGTTTCCGTATATCGGAAACCGTTAAAATTAATTTAAATAGTTATGAAATTATTAGACTTTTTTAGACAAGCAATGGCATCTGTCATTCAGTTTGCAGGGAAAAAAAAGGTGTAGCCCGTTCCCTCGAAGTGTTCAACCATTTACTCCGTCTGGTTCATGACTGGGTATAGAAAGCCGTCAACAACGGCAGTCTTCAGGATCCTCATCACACCTGGGTGTTGAACAACAAGGATCTTCCCGATGCTTATGGGGTATCGGGAGGATTCATACGTCGTGGTCTGAACGACGATTTTGACCCCTCATTGAGTGATGCGATCCGAATGACGGTCTGGTTATTGGATCATGCTTTTCCTGTGACGGATCATCCAACGGAGCGAGAGGAGAAGGAATCAGAGAAGCAGCGAGTAGAGTTGCTTTTATCTCTGACGGATGCGATGTTGTCAGACAGTGAGCACATCTCGCATCATCACCGTAAACTCTTCAGTGCCCCCTTGAAGGATTTGGTTCTGAAGTACTTCTCGTCACCAGGCGGAGCAAAAGATTAATCCTCCACGAATCCCTCCTCTCTCTCTCATGATTCCTTAGCTCCAGACAATTGCAACTCTGTTGCGTAAGCACTCTCAGCCAGGGATAAGGCAATCAATGAAATAAGTGGTGAAGAGCAGGTCGCAAGGAATTTGTTCTCCTGGATCGGGATTGTTTTTTTTGTTAAAATCGTAGAAATGCTTGGTTGTTTGGAAGAATTGATGTATATTTGCAAATAAATAGATAGCGTTTGATTATGGCAAGAAAATTATATCCTATAGGAATTCAGACATTTGAGGAAATCCGCAAGTTGGACAACCTCTATATCGACAAGACGGAATACATTTATCGTATGACACATACCGATGGAAAGTATTTCTTCTTGAGTCGTCCACGCCGTTTCGGCAAGTCGCTGCTGGTTTCTACCTTCCAAAGTTATTTCGAGGGCAAGAAGGAACTCTTTGAGGGGCTTGCCATCGAGAAGCTGGAGAAAGAATGGAATGAATATCCTGTGCTGCACTTCAGTTTGGCTGGAGGCAAACATATGGAGAAGGAACAGCTGGATCAATACCTCTTATATATATTGAAGGAAAATGAGGATAGGTTTGGAGTGGATTATGATTCTCCAGCCCCAAACGTTCGTTTGCTCAACTTGATAAGAACAGTTACTGCAAAGACTGGCAAGCAGGCAGTGGTGCTCATCGATGAATATGACGCTCCGCTTCTGGATGTGGCTCACGAAAAGGAAAAACTCGATGTGTTGCGCAATACGATGCGCAATTTCTACAGTCCCTTGAAAGATTGCGAGCCATTGCTCCGTTTTGTGTTTCTTACGGGTATCACGAAGTTCTCGCAGCTCAGCATCTTCAGCGAGCTGAATAACATCAAGAATGTGAGCATGGACGAGCCTTACGCCGGCATCTGCGGTATCACCAAGGAGGAAATGTTGACTCAGATGAGTGATGATATCGACGCTCTTGCCGAGCATCTGGAACTGAGCAGGGAGGAGACCATCCAGGAACTCAAAGACCATTATGATGGCTATCATTTCTGCTGGCCATCGCCTGATGTCTTCAATCCTTACAGCTTGCTGAATTGCTTTGCTGATGGCAGAATGGATGATTACTGGTTCGGCTCGGGCACTCCTACCTATCTCATCAATATGATGAGAAAGTATGAATTCCTGCCTGCAGACCTTGGCGAGGCCATAGAGGTGGGCAAGAAGGACTTTGATGCCCCCACCGAAACGATGACCACCATCGTACCTTTGCTTTATCAGAGCGGGTATGTCACCATCAAGGGATATGACAAGCCTACAAAATTGTACCTGTTGGCATTGCCTAACCAGGAGATTAGGGTGGGGCTGTATGGAAGCCTCTTGCCTCATTATCTGACGGATAAGTCGGCGAAGGCTAACACGACCATCGCCAAGATGTCGGTATTGGTAAAGAAGGGGGATATGAATGCTGCCTTCTGCCTGCTGAACGACTTCCTGGAGACGGTGCCTTACTGCGACAACACTAACTACGAGGGACATTGGCAGCAGACGCTCTACATTATGTTTGCCCTGCTCACCAGCTATGATATTCTCGTGGAGCAGCATACGGCAAAGGGCAGAATCGATATCACGATGGAGACTGCTGATACCATCTACGTGATGGAGCTGAAGTTCAACAAGAGTGCCGAGGAGGCTCTCGCACAGATAGAAACAAAGCACTATGCCGACGCTTTCAAGATGAGTGGCAAGATGGTGGTGAAGATAGGCTTGAACTTCTCGGTGAAGGAGGAGGTGAACAGCCTGGAATGGAAAATAGTATCGTGAATGAACATCCCCCATTCTTACTTTGATGTAAGGGTGGGGATGCTTTTTTGTTCAAAATCGATTTCTATTCGTTCCGTTTTTGTTTTTTCTTGCGAAAATGTGTGGGAGATTCGAAGTTTATTCGTATTTTTGCAGGTGGATACATAAAACAACATCAAAAATTATAATAATATGAAACTGAACGACATTCTTTCAGAAAATTTTCAGGCTGCAGAATGGGAAGCTAAAGGTTATCAGCTTCCTCATTATGATATTGCAGCAGTTACCAAGAAGACTCACGATGAGCCTACTTGGGTTCACTTTGGCGCAGGCAACATTTTCCGTGCGTTCCCTGCCGCTATCCTCAACGATGCTCTCAACACTGGTAAGTACGACCGTGGCGTCATCGTGGCGGAAAGCTTCGACTACGAAATCATCGACAAGGCTTATCGCCCTTACCATAACCTCTCGCTTCTCGTCAGCCTCCAAAGCAATGGAACCATCGAGAAGAAGGTCATCGCTTCTATCACAGAAAGCCTCAAAGCGGATAAGCAGTTTGGTGAGGACTGGGCCCGATTGGTTCAGATTTTCCAGGCACCAAGTCTGCAGATGGTTACCTTTACCATTACTGAGAAGGGGTATTCCTTCAATGATGCCGATTTGGCTCGTGGTCTCGATGCTGTCTTCGCCATGGGTAAACTTACCGCACTCCTCTACGAGAGATTCAAGGCGGGCAAGCTGCCGGTTACCCTTCAGTCAACTGATAACTGCTCTCACAACGGTGACCACGTGAAGGCGGGCGTGAAGGCGTATGCCGAGCGCTGGGTGAAGGATGGCATCGTGGAGGCTGACTTCCTGGATTATATCAACGATGACAAGAAGGTGACTTATCCTTGGTCTATGATTGATAAGATTACGCCTCGTCCTCATGAGAAGGTGCAGGCGATGCTGGCTGAGGATGGTTTTGAGGATAATGATACCATCATCACCGAGAAGCATACCTTTACCGCTCCTTTCGTGAATGCGGAGGAGGTGCAGTATCTCGTTTGTGAGGATACCTATAACAACGGCCGTCCGCCATTGGAGTTGGGCGGTGCGCTCTATACTACCCGTAAGACCGTGGATGAGGTGGAGACCATGAAGGTGACTACCTGTCTGAATCCGCTGCATACAGCGATGTCTATCTATGGCTGCATGCTCGACTATACCCTGATTTCTGCCGAGATGGCAGATGAGGACCTGCGTGCCTTTATCCAGAAGATCGGTTATATCGAGGCGATGCCGGTGGTTACCGACCCAGGCGTATTGAACCCATACGAGTTTATCGGCACGGTGATCAACAAGCGTCTGCCTAATCCTTTCATGCCAGATGCTCCTCAGCGCATCGCTACCGATACCAGTCAGAAACTCTCTATCCGTTTCGGTGAGACCATCAAGAAGTATATCGACCGTGGTCTCGACAAGAATAATCTGATATTGATTCCGCTGGTGCTGGCAGGTTACGCCCGCTATCTCAAGGCATTGGATGATAACCTGAAGCCATTTGAGCCATCTTCCGACCCATTGCTGGCAGAACTGCAGACCATCGTGGCTCCGCTGGAGGTGGGCAAGGCGGATCAGGACTACTCTTGCCTGAAGAATCTCTATTCTCGCAAGGATGTATTCGGACTCGATCTCTACGAGGCTGGTTTCGGCGAGCAGATAGAAGGCATGGTGAAGGAACTCTTCGTTGGCAAGGGTGCCGTAAGAAAGACGCTGCACAAGTATGTGGCTGCCAGATAATATTTTTTTTTAACTACTCATACATTATTATATATAGCATATATGGAAAGAACATGGAGATGGTTTGGCAAGAAGGATAAGATTACGCTTGCCCAGCTGAAACAGATAGGTGTGGAGGGTATCGTGACTGCACTGCACGATGTGCCTCTTGGTGAGGTTTGGACACGTGAGAAGATTCACGAACTGAAGGAGTACATTGAGTCTTATGGTATGAAATGGAGCGTGGTGGAGTCGCTGCCAGTGGTGGAGACCCTGAAGTATGGCGGTCCTGACCGTGACCATCAGATTGAGGTCTATAAGGAGAGTCTGAGAAACCTGGGTGAGGAAGGCATCAAGTGCATCTGCTACAACTTCATGCCGGTTTTGGACTGGGCACGTACCGATTTGGCACACGAGAATCCTAACGGAGCCAACAACCTCTATATGAACTGGGGCGAGTTTGCCTACTTCGACATCTATATCCTGCAGCGTGAGGGTGCCCGTGAGGACTGGGCTGAGTTCTCTAAGGAGCACAAGTGGGGCAGAGACCTCGTGGCTGAGGCTGATGAAATCAAGAAGACTTCAACACCAGAGCAGGATCATGCCTTGGTAGAGAACATCATCATCAAGACTCAGGGCTTTGTTTCGGGTAACTTCAGCGAGGGTGACTCGGCTCCTGTACAGAAGTTCCGCGACCTGCTGAAGCTGTATGAGGGCATTGACAAGAAGAAGCTGCAGGAGAATATGAAATACTGGCTGGAGGCGATCATGCCTATCTGCGATGAATACGATATCAACATGTGTGTTCACCCAGACGATCCTCCATATCCTGTATTCGGATTGCCTAGAATCATCGGTCGTGCCGAGGATATCCAGTGGATGCTGGATGCAGTGCCAAACAAGCATAACGGTTTGACTTTCTGTGCAGGTTCCTTCTCTGCCGGCGAGCACAACGACTGTGTGGCAATGGCAAAGCAGTTTGCCGACCGCACCCACTTCGTTCACCTTCGTTCCTGCTACATCTTCCCTAACGGTAACTTCACCGAGGCTTCCCACCTGGGTGGTCGTGGCCATCTGATAGAGCTTTGCCGCATCTTCGAGAAGGCAGAGCAGGAAGGCAAGTGCAATTCGGGTCGCCGATTGCCGATGCGTGTGGATCACGGTATGACCTTTACCGATGAGCCAGGCGGCGTATTCGATGAGAGCAACCACGGTCACAATGCCGGTTACACCCTCCTGGGCCGCATGTTTGCCATGGGACAGATTCAGGGTGTCATCGCCACTGTGGATGATGAGCTGGGCATAAAGTACAAGCAGCCGGGATTTTATGATTAGTTGATAGGCTTTAGCATATTACGAAAGTTCAGTTAAGTGATTTGAAATCCTGATTGGATGAAATATGAAAAAGGCTAGCGTGCGTTTTTGCATGCTAGCCTTTTTTAGTGCTTGGGGTGCTTTATTCCTTTGTTTTGAGCTCCACTTCCTCCACATATTTCACTAATGAATCCTTGCCGTTGAGCAGGTAGTAATCTACGCGGACCACGTGGTTGATATCGGCATTACCCTTTACCTTGATGTGGCGGGTCTTGCTGTATATCATTGTATCGCGGCGGGATGGATAGGAGACGAGCTGGATGATGTCCTTGGTGGAACCACTGCCGATGTAGTAGATGCCCACACTATCCTTTCCTGCCTTGATTGCTGCCATCTTTGCCATCTTCTTGGCGTGGATAGCTGATGTATCTTCCGGATAGAATTCGCTGGCAGCTACTGTGTCACCGTCGTGCTGATCGGGTGCAAACTTGCAGCTTGTACTGGTTGTTGTGATAAAAGTTGTGGCAGCCAGAGCTGCCACAAAACATAAAATTTTCTTCATTATTATTTTGAATTAATCGATTACATTTCTACAATCACTTCGTGCTTGCCTTTCTGGCAAGGGATGATGGTGCCATCGATGGTCTTTCCATCTACGGTAATCTGCTTCACGCCTTTCTCCCTGCCTTCAGGATTCTTCACGATGATGTGGTATTCGCCGCCACGGAACTTGCGGGTTACCTCGTATTCATGGGCGGTGCTTGGGAGACATGGGTCGATGTTCAATCCCTCGTAATCCGGTTTGATACCGAGGATGAATTCTGATACGGTGTACCACATCCAGGCGGCTGTACCGGTTAACCAGGAGTTCTTGCCCTCGCCAGGCTTGGCGGCATCCTTGCCGGCTACCATCTGGCAGTTGACGTATGGCTCCACCTTGTGCAGGGTCTGATATTTCTCCTCTACATAGCTTGGCAGAATCTTGGTATAATGGTTCCAGGCATCATTGCCACGTCCGGCAACGGTTTCGCCGATGATGACCCAAGGGTTGTTGTGGCAGAAGATGCCGGCATTCTCCTTGTAACCTTCCGGATAAGATGATATCTCACCCATCTCTACATGATAGGTGGTGTAGGCTGGGTTGTTCAGCACCATTCCGTGCTCGCACTCCAGGCGCTCCTTGGCGCTATTCAGTGCCTTGGCGCAGAGGCCTTCTTCCAGTCCGATGCCAGCCATGGTACACCAGCCCTGACTCTCGATGAAGATCTTGCCTTCCTCGTTCTCGTTGCTGCCTATCTTGTTGCCGAAGAAATCGTAGGCACGCAAGAACCATTCGCCATCCCAGCCATGCTGCTTCACGGCATCGCTCATCGCATCTACAGCCTGCTGCATGCGCTGTGCTTCTACCAGATAATCTTCCTCGGCAAGTCCGGCTATTTCTCCTTCACGGCTGTTGGATGCCTCCTTGGCGAGTTGCTTGCAGAGTGCGATGTAATCCTTGCCGGTTACAACGAACAGACCGGCTATCATCAGGCTCTCTGCCTTGCTGCCTTCGCCCTTGTTCTCGGTGGTCTGGAAGCTCTCGTTCGGATCCCAGGAGAAGCAGTTCAGGTTCAGACAGGCGTTCCAGTCGGCTCTTCCGATGAGTGGAAGCTGGTGAGGACCCAGGTTGTTGATGACGTGGTTCATCGAAATCTTCAAGTGTTCGAAGAGACTTACCTCGCTGCCTGGCTGGTTATCGAATGGTACCTGCTCTGAGAGGATGGAGAAGTCGCCCGTTTCCTTGATATAGGCCACGGTGCCGAAGATGAGCCAGCATGGGTCGTCGTTGAAACCGCCACCGATATCATTGTTGCCACGCTTGGTGAGCGGCTGATACTGGTGATAGCAGCCGCCGTCTGGGAACTGGGTACTGGCGATGTCGATGATGCGCTGGCGGGCACGGGTAGGTATCTGATGAACGAAGCCCACAAGGTCCTGGTTGGAATCACGGAAGCCCATGCCTCTGCCGATGCCGCTCTCGAAGAAGCTTGCAGAACGCGACATGCAGAAGGTTATCATACACTGATACTGGTTCCAGATGTTCACCATGCGGTCGAGCTTGTCGTTTCCGCTCTTCACGGTGAAGATGTTCAGCAAGTTATCCCAGTACTGGTTGAGTTCAGCAAAGGCTGCATCCACCTTTTCGGTGGTATCGAACTTCTGGATGAGCTGATGTGCCTTCTCCTTGTTGATCACCTTCTTGGCAGAGAACTTCTTGTCCTGTTCGTTTTCTACGTATCCCAGGAGGAAGATGAGGTCGCGGCTTTCGCCCGGCTGCAGGGTTACCTCTAGATAGTGTGATGCGATAGGGCTCCAGCCATGTGCAAAACTATTGCGTGGCTTGCCTTCGAGTACAGCTTCCGGTTCGGCAAACTCGTTGTAGAGTCCGATGAAGCTCTCACGGTCGGTATCGTAGCCCTGAATCTCGGTATTCACGGTGTAGAAAGCATAATGGTTGCGGCGCTCACGGTACTCCGTCTTGTGATAGAGGGTAGATCCTTCTACCTCCACTTCGCCTGTAGAGAAGTTGCGCTGGAAGTTCTCCATATCGGTAGCGGCATTCCAGAGACACCATTCCGCAAAGGAGAACACCTTGAGGGTCTTTACTTCCTTAGTCTGATTCTTGAGCGTCATCTTCTGGACTTCAGCCCAGGTATGGAGCGGAACGAAGAAGAGAACGCTTGCCTCTACGCCGTTCTTGCTGCCCGTGATGCGGGTATAGTTCATGCCGTGGCGGCACTCATAGCTGTCGAGTGGCGTCTTGCATGGTTTCCAGCCTGGATTCCAGACGGTATCGCCATCCTTGATGTAGAAGTAGCGACCACCATTATCCATAGGTACCCCGTTGTAGCGATAGCGGGTGAGACGACGGAACTTGGCATCCTTATAGAAAGAATACCCACCTGCTGTGTTGGAGATAAGCGAGAAGAAATCCTCGTTACCCAAATAGTTGATCCAAGGCCATGGAGTCTTTGGATCTGTAATCACGTACTCGCGATTGGCGTCATCAAAATGACCATACTTTTTCTCTACCATTGTTTTTTTAATGTTTATTTTTAGGATTTTTGCATGAATTTGATGCAAAGATACTAAAAAGTTTCAGTTTATAGGTTAGAAAACAGATATTTTTTGTATTTTTGCATTGAAAAGTTAGATGTTTAACAATTTGCGATTAACATAACATACAATTGGCTTATGAAAAGAAACATTATAACACTCCTCATAACCGTGTTTGCCATGCTGCAAGCAACGGCTCAAACCTACGACAACTTGTGGAAGCAAGCTGATATCATCGCTCAGAAGGATCAGCCCAAGAGCGAGATAGGGGTGATGAAGAAAATCATCTCCAAGGCTACGGCAGCGAAAGACTACGGCCAGCTGCTGGCGGCTGAGATAAGGCAAGCTATACTCTGGAGAGAGATTTCGCCCGACTCGCTGACACCCAATGTGAAGCGGATGGAAACGGAAGCACTGAAAGCGAAAGACCCCGTGCTGAAAGCTGTGAGATATGCCGTGCTCGGCAAGGTGTATAGGGAGGTGAATGGGAAGAAGAGCGAGGAGTTCTTCAAGAAAGCCCTGGAGCAGCCTGAACTTCTTGCCAGGAATGCTTCTACCGGGTATGTGCCGCTGACGCTGAAGGGTGTGGATGGCAGTTCCTTCAACAACGATTTGCTGCATCTCATCGGTTTCGAAGCTGACAGCAAGGAGGCGTATATGCTGATGTACACCTATTATAATAAGGTGGAAAATCGGGGTGCAGCCTGTCTCTGTGCCTACAAGCTTATCGAGAAATACCGCCAGGATGACGTAAGAGAGGTCAGGAAGTCGAAGTATCTGAATACCATCGACTCGCTCATCCACGTCTATCAGGATATTCCGGAGGCAGGCGAACTTGCCGTGGAGCACTTCCGCTTCATGGAAGGTGCTACCGATGCCAAACCGCAGGATAAGCTCAACTATATCAACTATGCACTGAATAGATGGGGCGGATGGTCGAGAATGAATGTGCTGAGGAATGCGCAGAAGCGACTCACCGAACCGATGTTCCAGGTGCAGGATATGCCATTGGTGCTTCGCCCTTCGGAAAAAAAGTGGGTGCATCTGAATGTGCGCAATCTCCAGAATCTGAACATTCGGCTTTCCCGTCTCAATATCACAGCGGATAATGAATATGATGCCCAGGATGAGGCTACCTATAAGATGCTCCTGAAGAAGACCACGAAGCTGCATCAGAAGGATTTCAGCCGCAACTACTATGGTCGTCCGGATTACGAAGAGGTGAAGGATTCCATCGAAATAGGAGGCAATCTGCCATTAGGTGCCTATCTGATGGAGGTGACTTCGGATAATACAGGCATTGCTCCGCAGCGAGAACTCTTCTATGTCAGCAATCTGGCGGTGATGATCCAGCAGTTGCCTGATGACAGGCATCGCTATGTGGTGGTGAATGCTACAGACGGACAGCCTATCGCTGGGGCGAAGATAGTGCTTTATGACAGAAACTATGACGACAAGACGGGCAAGTTCAAGAGAGTCATTCATGCCCGAATGACGACAGATGACCAGGGCGAGGCTTATTTCAAGAATGTGGATGGAAACGTCTTGATCTACACATCTACAGATAAGTTTGCGCCTGCCAAGGATATCTACCTCTCACGTGCCCGCTATTACGAGAAGAAGGATGATGAGGTGAAATATCAGTTGTTTACCGACCGTGCCATCTATCGCCCGGGCCAGAAGGTGCATGCCACAGCCGTTTCCTATATCGTGAAGAAAGGCCTGGATGCCAGTGTGCCGGGAAAGAGCATGGAACTGAAGTTTATCCTGAGGGATGCCAACTGGAAGCAGGTGGCTGAGCAGAAGGCTACAACCGACGAATATGGTACGGCATCTGTGGATTTCGAATTGCCTCAAGGTGGACAGACAGGCATGTATCATGTATCCGTGAATAACCGAGCTAACAGTTCCTTCCGTGTGGAGGAATACAAGCGTCCAACCTTCGAGATTACCTTCCCGAAGGTGAACGAGAAATATAACTGGGGCGACACCGTAGTGGTGAAGGCTTCGGCAAAGACCTACGCCGGTGTACCAGTGCAGGGCGCCAAAGTGGAGTATCAGGTGACCCGCAGAAACCAGCTCTGGTGGTGGGGCGCAGGCTCTGCCGGACAGTTGGTGAAGACTGACAGTTGCGTGACTCGTGAGGACGGAACCTTCGATGTGGAGATTCCGCTGGAGGCTTCCTTGTCAGGAAAAGACGAGGCTGATATGAGCGATTTCATGCGCATCGCCCGTTTCTTCAACTTCGAGGTCTCAGCCATCGTTACCGACATCAGCGGTGAGAGCCACGAGGGTGTGATGAGTCTGCCTCTGGGCACCAAGCCAACCATCCTCACGGTGAATCTTCCTAAGCGTATTGAGGCAGACAGTCTGAAGACGGTGACCTTTGCTTACCGCAATGCCAGCGGTATGGAGATATCCAGCAACCTGAAGTACCGCATCGACAAGGGCGAATGGAAGGATGCCGAGGCGAATGCGCAGATTTCTATGGCTGTATTGCCATCAGGTGTGCATGAGATGGAGGCAATCTGCGGACAGGACACCCTGCAGCAGAAGTTCACCCTCTTCAGCATCAAGGATACCCATCCGATGGAGCCAACCACTGAATGGTATTATCAGACGGCGAAGACCTTCCCGCGTGATGGAAAACCGGTATATGTGCAGGTGGGTTCTTCTGAAAACGGAGCGCACATCGTATATTCCATCATCGCTGGCAACAAACTGCTGGAGAAGGGTGCCTGGGAGTTGGGCGACAGCATCGTTACCCTGCCATTCACCTACAAGGAGGAATATGCTTCGGGTGTGGTGATTAATTATAGTTTCGTGAAGAACGGCGAATGCTATACCAGAAAAATCAGCATCGCCCGTCCTTTGCCGGAGAAGAAGTTGAACATCACCTGGAAGACTTTCCGCGACCGTCTCACTCCGGGACAGAAGGAGAAGTGGACCTTGCAGATTACGACTCCCGACGGCAAGCCAGCCAAGGCACAGCTGATGAGTGTACTTTATGATAAGTCGCTTGACCAATTGGCTGAACATACCTGGGAAATGTCGCTGGGATTCAGCCAGTGGTTGCCAGACTGCTATTGGAAGAGCAATCTGAAGTATTATGAGATGGGATTGGCTGGTACTTATCCTACCAAGTATTATGATGAAAAGGAGCTGGATGTGGATCAGTTTGATGGCAAATACTTTAGCTATTATGGTTATATGCAAGCTGTGGAACTGAGCAAGTTGGAACGTTCTTCTGGCGGAACCGTTGAGTCTGTTCGTATACAGAAAGACGAGCTGGTTCAGGAAGAAGGGAGAGTCATGAAAACTCGTGGGAGTAATATGATTCGTGTTGCAGCTTCTGCTCCATCTGTCAACAAGGTTTTTGATGTAGTAGAGGAGATGCCGCAGTTTGCTGGCGGTTCTGGCTCAGACGCAGAACAGTTCCTCGACAAGGTTCAGATTCGTGAAAACCTGAACGAGACCGCCTTCTTCTATCCTGCCTTGGAGAGCGACAACCAGGGCAATGTGGCTATCAATTTCACCCTGCCTGAGAGCGTGACTACCTGGAAGTTTATGGGCTTGGCGCACGACAAGGAGATGAGAAACGGATGCCTGGTAGATGAGGCTGTGACTCAGAAAACCGTGATGGTGCAGCCTAACATACCTCGCTTCCTGCGTGAAGGCGATAAGAGCTGCATCGTGGTGAAACTCTTCAACACTTCTGACAAGAAGGTGAACGGCAATGCCCGCATGCAGATTCTGGATGCCGAAACCCAGAAGGTGGTTTGGCAGAAGACCCAGGGCTATCGCATCGATGCCGAGGGTTCTGCTACCGTCTCCTTTGATGTCCAGGGACTGAAAGAAGGCGTATATATTAATAAGGTGGTGGCTGCCGGTAATGGCTACAGCGATGGTGAACAGCATTACCTGCCGGTTTTGAGCAACCGTGAACTCGTGGTGAACACCCTGCCTATCACCCTGCATCAGAAGGGTGAGCAGAACTTCGACCTGAGCAAACTCTTCCTGAACAAGGAAGGTAAGCAGGCGAAGGGCGCAGCGGATGCAAAGGTGACCGTGGAATATACCAACAATCCAAGTTGGCTGATGGTCAAGGCGCTGCCTGCCATCAGCAATCCTACCGAGGAGGATGCACTCTCCTTGATGGCTGCCATCTATGCCAACACCCTCAGCCGCCATATCCAGAAGACCTTGAACGTGAATGCCAAGGACATCGACGATGCTTCGGGCTTGGCATCGGCTTCTGATACCTTGCAAAAGAAGGTGAACAAGTATGTCGCTCTCCTGAAGAAACTCCAAAACAAGGATGGTTCCTTCTCTTGGTGGAAGGGCATGAGCGGTAGCAGATATATGACCACGGCTGTGGCAGAGATGATGGTTCGTCTCAATGCCATCGTGGGCAGACAATCCTTTACCGCAAGTATGCTTTCGGGAGCAATCGACTATCTGCGTCAGCAAACGGCTCGTGAGGTGAAGGCGATGAAGGAGGATGAGGCAAAGGCTGCGCAGAAAGCCGCTCGGAATGGCAAGGCTTACCAGGCTACGCCAAGCGAGATGGCTTTGCATTATCTCTATATTGTCGCAATGGATGGGACTTGTGTGAAACTCAAAGCTCCTGCTTTGAATGACATGGATTATCTCCTCGGAAAACTGAAGAAGATGACGGGTTCGTTGACCATCTATGGCAAGGCGAAGGCTGCTGTGATACTCGCCCTAAACTACGATTACAAGACGGCTGCCGACTACTTGAAGAGCATGGAGGAATATTCCGTCTATCGTGAGGATATGGGCAGATATTATGATACTCGCAAGGCGTACTATAGTTGGAGAAACTATAAGATTCCAACGGAGGTGGCTGCCATCGAGGCTCTGCAGGCTTTGGATGCTCAGTCTATAGCTGCTATTTCATCAGCATCGTCTGCTATTAGCAAACAGCAGACCATCGAGGAGATGCAGCGCTGGCTCCTGATGTCGAAACGCACCCAGGTTTGGGATACGCCGGTGAACACCGTGGATGCCGTCTATGCCTTTATGAAGGGCAATGAAAGCAACTGGGACAAGAAGGCTGAGAATGCCGTGCTGAAACTGGATGGCAAGCTGTTGCCAATGCCGCAGGATTCTACTACGCTGGGTTATGCCAAGACCGAAAAGGCGGGTAAGGCATCTACCCTGAGCATCAACAAGAAAAGTGATTATACCAGTTGGGGTGCCGTGTATGCAGAGTTCAAGCAGCCGCTTAGCGAAATAGCTTCTCTGGAATCGGGCATCAAGGTTAGCCGTAAGGTTGAAAACCAGAAGAAGGCGAAGGTGGGTGATAAGATCAAGGTCATCATCACCATTACTGCCGACCGTGACTACGATTTCGTGAAGATTGTGGACAAGCGTGCAGCCTGTCTGGAACCTGTCAATCAGCTGAGCGGTTACCAGTGGGGTATGGAATGTTATGTTTCTCCTAAGGATAATACAACAAATTTCTATTTTGATCGTTTATCTAAAGGTAAGCATTTCGTAGAAATGGAATATTATGTTGACCGTAAGGGCGATTACCAGTCGGGATCCTGCACGGCAGAGTGTACCTACAGTCCGGAGTTTGGTGGTCGTACGGAGGCATATAAGATGACAGTTAATAATTAATATAAGGATTGATAATTACGAATAGAATAGTATGAAACGAATGAATATATTGATACTTTCATCGCTGTTGGCGGTGTCTGCGTCGGCACAGAAAATAAGTACTCAGAACGAGATCGTGGATTGTGGACAGGTAGTATTCCGCAAGCCGGTGACCGCTGAGTTCCTGATGAAGAATGAGGGCAGCAGACCGCTGATCATCCATCAGGTGTATAAGAGTTGCGGATGTACAGAGGTTGTATATCCGAAGAACAGTGTGGCTCCTGGCGACAGCTTCTTGGTCAAGGCGGTGTATGATGCCAAGCAGATGGGCACCTTCCACAAGCAGATATGCCTCTATAGCAATGCATCGGAGGAACCTTTTATCCTTTCTATGCGCGGTAGGGTCGTGAGCAATGTGGTAGATTTCGCAGGTCCGTATGATGAACTGCTTGGCGAACTCAAGTCGGATGTCCAGGAGGTGGAGTTTGATGACGTGAACCGTGGCGACCGTCCGGTACAGCGCATCCATATCTTCAATCCTACAGAGGAGATGATGGAGCCTGTGGTAATGCATCTTCCTAACTATCTCCAGGCGACGGTTTCGCCATCCAGGGTGGCTCCTCACCGTTCTGCAGAGATTACCTTCGTGCTGGATTCAAAGAAGCTGCGTGATTTCGGCTTGAATCAGACTTCTGTTTATCTGGGGGAGCGTCCTGGCGACAAGATTGCTCCAGAGAAGGAAATCGTGGTTTCTGCCGTTCTCCTGCCAAGTTTCGACAAGTTGACTGCCGAGCAGAAAGAACAGGCTCCGAAGGTGGAACTCTCTACTACCGATCTGAATCTGGGAAGCTTCAACGGCAAGAAGAAGCGCAAGGGTGAAATCCTGGTTACCAACAGGGGTAAGTCGGTTTTGGATATCCGAAGCATGCAGATGTTTACCATGGGCTTGCAGGTACAGTTGAAGAAGAGCAAGATTCAGCCGGGAGAGACCGTGAAGATGAAGGTAACAGCCGTGGCTGCCGATCTGAAGAAGTCGCGCGCCAAGCATCCTCGTATTCTCATGATTACCAATGATCCGGAGAATGCCAAAGTTGTAATTAGAATAAATGTAAAGTAATGCAGATAGAAATAGATCATGGTAGTGGTTTCTGCTTCGGCGTAACCACTGCCATCAAGAAAGCTGAAGAGGAGTTGGAAAAGGGCAGTACACTCTACTGCCTGGGTGATATTGTGCATAATGGTATGGAGGTGGAGCGCCTGCATGAGGCGGGACTCATCACCATCGACCATGAGGAGATGAAGGAGCTTCACGGTGTGAAGGTGCTGCTTCGTGCCCATGGTGAACCGCCTGAGACTTATGCGCTGGCAGAGAAGAACAATATTGAGATTATTGATGCTACCTGTCCGGTAGTACTCCAGTTGCAGCGCCGCATCAAGAAGCAGTATGTGAGCAATCCGGAGGCGCAGATTGTCATCTTCGGAAAGAAAGGTCATGCCGAGGTGTTGGGTCTGGTAGGACAGACCGAGAGTCATGCCCTCGTGGTAGAGAGGTTGGAGGATGTAGAGCATCTGAAGGAAGTAGGTAAGTTGGATTTCAACCGTGATATCTATCTCTATTCCCAGACCACCAAGAGTCTGGATGAGTTCCATCGCATCATCGAGTATTGTCAGGAGCATATCGTAGAGGGCGCAACCTTCAAGAGCTTTGATACCATCTGCCGCCAGGTGGCTAACAGAATGCCAAACATTGCATCCTTTGCCAGCAAGCATGATGTCATCCTCTTTGTCAGTGGCAGAAAGAGCAGCAATGGAAAGGTGCTCTTCAAGGAGTGCAAGAGTGTGAATCCTAACAGCTATCAGATAGAGAGTGCCGAAGAAATCAATATGGATTGGCTGAAGGGTGTGAATACCGTTGGCATCTGCGGTGCTACCAGTACTCCTAAATGGCTGATGGAAGAATGCAAGGAGAAAATCATCAAGGATACCTTATCATAAAGAGAAACAGGTAATCTGATGATTCATCTCATCAAATAAAAACAGGTGATAAATCTTCTCACGAGGACTTATCACCTTCAAAAAACAGTAATTAACTCAAAATTTATAATCTATATCATTACTACCTTGTCATTATGTCTGCAAAGATAAATAAAACAACGTTTTTTTGCAAAGCCAATTCTTTAAAATGGCAGTTTTTTTATATAAAACTGAAATTTTAATATATTTTTGCAATCGTCTTTGGGCATTCTACGACAAAGTAGCTTTTTGTTACTTTTCTGCGGCTTTTTGATACTGTTTCATCAACCATTCCTTCTGTTCCGGAATTGTCATCTCACTGTTGTCGAGGGTGATGGCATCATCAGCCTTGCGCAAAGGAGAAGTCTCACGATGGGTGTCAATATAGTCACGCTCCTCTACGTTCTTCAGAATAGCCTCGAAGTCGGCAGGCATTCCTTTCTCCTTGAGCTCATCGAAACGGCGCTGTGCTCTTACCTGTGAGCTTGCCGTAACGAAGATCTTCAGTTCTGCGTTAGGGAAAACGGTGGTACCGATGTCACGGCCATCCATTACGATGCCCTTGTCTTCGCCCATCTTCTGCTGCTGGGCTACCAATGCCTCTCTTACGAATGGGATGGCTGCCACAGGACTTACGTGATTGGAAACCTCCAGCGAGCGGATTTCCTTCTCTACCAACTCACCGTTGAGGTAGCAGTCTGGGCGACCGGTTTCGGCGTTGAACTTGAAAGAGATGTGGATGTTTGGCATCTCAGCCTCTAACTCTGCTACCTTTACCTTGCCATCCTCATCGAAGAGTTGGTGGCGCAGGGCGTAGAGCGTAACTGAGCGATACATGGCACCTGTATCTACATACACATATCCGATTTCCTTGGCAAGATCCTTTGCCATGGTACTCTTTCCACAAGAAGAGTAACCGTCAATTGCTATTGTAATCTTCTTCATGTCTTTAAATCTGAAAAGTTTATCTGTTCTATAAATTTGTATTCTATAATCAGTATTCTATAATCTGTAGTCGATATTCAGCAGCAGACTGTTGCTGCTGACATGGTATTTGCCGTAGGCGATGTTGAGATGGAAGCGCTCCAGATTGATACCGCCACCCAACGACCATCCGGCTCCATGACTGCTGGTTTCATCTTCTCCGTTTACGATTTTCATCTCATCGTGGCGCCGGAAATTGTAGCCGGCTCCCACCCAGAGGCTTTCGCTCAAAAGCAGATCGACACCTAATACCGCATGGTTTCTGAGTCCCTTATCCCAATGGTTCAGATTCACCAAGGTGGCTGAAACGCGGAAGGGTGTATTGATGAAGTGCTTGCTGACACCCACCTGCAGGTCAATCGGCATCTTCTCGTATTCTTCATCATAAGCCTTGAGCTGTCCACCCAGGTTTCTGGCTACTGCGGAAACCGACCATTCTTCTTCCGAATCGTAGTAGTTGAGTCCCAGATCCACCCCCATGGCGATGGAGTTGTAGTCACCGATATACGAGGTGATGAATTTGGCGGTGATACCACCCACGATGCGTTCGCTGAGCAGGTAGGAGAAAGTACCCGCCAGACAGATATCCTTAGCCGAGAATTCCCCCATCTGGATGTTGTTCTCATCGGTCTGCTTCATCTTGCCATAATCCACATACTGCGCCGATACCGCCCACGAAGCCTTCTCTCCGGCGATGCGGTTGAATGAAGCTGATGCCATATTCACCCCCTTCATATAGTTCATGTAGTTGAAGTTGAGGGTACGGTCGTTCACCGACGCCAGCAGGGCTGGGTTATGGAAAGCAAGTGCCGCATCATCTTCTATCAAGGTGATGTTATCGCCTCCCAAGGCAGCAGCATGGGCACTGACGGGGAGTCGGAGGAAGTTATACCCCGTCTGACTCTCTTGAGCCCCCATTTTTGTCGCGAAAAGCGTCAATATAATGGAAAAAACAACTTTTTTCATTTAAAATATCTAATTCTTTGGCAAAGATACGGCTTTTTTGAGAAATAAGACGTAAATTTGCAATGTTTTCGTAGAAAATAACGAAAGAGAATGTAAAATATTGCAGTTTGGCCCCCAAAAACGGGTGAACAAGTCTGCAAATAGTAGATAATAGATATTGTGGAAATAAAGAAATCAGATCGTGCACAGTTGGAGGACAAGCGGGTAACCTTTTTCCTGCTGGGACTCCTTATTGCCTTTACGCTTCTTTTTGTAGGATTGCAATATTCCAGAAATCCGCAGGGAGATGACGACTGGGCAGAGAACTTTGAAGATCTTTCGCAAGATATGGAAATGTCAACTCCGCCCGACCAGAAAGATATGGTGAGTGCGGAGGCTATGGCGAAGGCACCTGCCTCGCAGGCTATCACCCAGGAGGTGAAACCTACCGAGCAGCAAATGGTCAGGAAGGCTCCGGAAAAGATCAGCACTACTACCAGTGAACTGGTAATCGGTGATGGTTCGGGTGTGGTAGAAGGGGCTGACGTCAAGGAGGCGGCTCCTGAGACTGCGGTGGATCCGGCAGATACACAGGCTGAGGCTCCTATCAAGTTTACCGTGGTGCAGAAGATTCCGGAGTTTCCGGGAGGCTGGTCGGCATTTATGCAATGGCTCACCAAGAACCTGAAGTATCCGCAGGTGGCACAGAACAACAAGGTACAGGGCACGGTGGTGGTTACCTTCATCGTGAACAAGGATGGAAGCATCGCCAATACCAAGGTAAGTACCTCGGTGGATGCAGCCCTTGATGCAGAAGCGCTCCGCGTGATGAAAATGATGCCCAAATGGAAACCGGGTATGGACAAGAACAAGGTGTGCCGTACCATGATTGCCGTTCCGGTGGTATTCAAGTTATAAAAGACAAGTTATAAATCAGATATTATAAATTAGAAATATGATAGATATGAAGACATCAGAAGAATTATTGGTAATGGTGAATGATTTCCTGGCAAATCTCCCATACAATCGTAAACCATTGTCGCTTTACGAACCGGTGAAGTACGTACTCTCTTTAGGTGGAAAGCGTATTCGCCCTGTTTTAATGCTCTTGGGATACAATCTCTTCAAGAATGATCCTGAGAAGATTCTGATGAATGCGATAGCTCTTGAGACTTATCACAACTATACGCTCTTGCACGACGACCTGATGGATAATGCTGACCTCCGTCGTGGTCATGAGACTGTACACAAGAAGTGGGATGCCAATACTGCTATCCTCTCTGGTGACAGTATGTTGGTGTTGGCTTACGAGAGAATGGCACAGTGCGACGATCAGCATCTTGCCAAGGTGATGAAGCTCTTTACTACTACAGCCCTTGAGATTGGAGAGGGACAGCAGTATGATATGGAGTTTGAGAACCGCAATGATGTGAAGGAAGAGGAATATATCGAGATGATTCGCCTCAAGACCAGTGTACTTCTGGCTTGTGCCCTGAAGATTGGTGCCATCCTGGCTGATGCTTCTGCTGAGGATGCTGACAATCTCTATAAGTTTGGCGAGCAGATTGGACTGGCTTTCCAGCTGCAGGATGATTTCCTCGATGTATATGGTGATTCCAAGGTGTTTGGTAAGGCTATTGGTGGTGATATCACTTCCAACAAGAAGACTTTCATGCTCATCAATGCCTTCAACCATGCCAACGATGCCCAGCGTGCTGAACTCCAGAAATGGGTGGATGCCAAGAAATTCGACCGCAATGAGAAGGTGGCTGCCGTTACCCGTCTCTATAACGAGATCGGTATCGACAAGATGGCACAGGATAAGATTGCCTATTACTTCGAGCAGAGCAAGAAGTATCTTGATGCTGTGAATGTGCCTGCTGAGCGCAAGGAGGAGTTGGCGAAGTATGCACAGAAAATGATGAAGCGCCAGTACTAATCATCAAAGTTCAAAGTTCAAAGTTCAATGTTCAAAGTAATAGATACGCATACTCATCTCGATGCAGAAGAGTTTGATGAGGATAGAGCGGAAGCTTTCGCCCGTGCCAGGGAAGCGGGGGTAGGCAAGGTGTTCTTGCCTGCCATCGACGTGAAGACCACGCACGCAGTGCTGGCATTGAGTCGGGAATATCCGGGTTATGCCTATCCGATGATCGGTTTGCATCCTGAAGAGGTGAAGGCTGACTGGAAGGATCAGCTGGCTGAACTCAGGAAGATGCAGATTTCTGACTTTATCGCCATTGGCGAAATCGGACTGGATTATTACTGGAGCCGTGAGTTCGAGCAGGAGCAGTTGGAGGCATTCGAGGAACAGGTGAAATGGTCGGTAGAGACCCGACTTCCCCTGATGATTCATTGCCGCAAGGCACAGAACGAGATGGTGCACTTGCTCCGTCAGTATCAGAAAGACCTGCCTGGTGGCGTGTTCCACTGCTTCACGGGCAATCAGAAGGAGGCTGAAGAGCTTCTCTCTTTCGATAACTTCGTGCTGGGTATCGGCGGTGTTTCTACTTTCAAGAGCAGTCATCTCAGAGAAGACCTTCCGGCTGCGGTTCCGATGAATCGCATCATCCTGGAGACCGACAGTCCTTATATGGCTCCCGTGCCTTATCGTGGCAAGCGCAATGAAAGCGCTTTCGTGATAGAAGTGCTCAAGACTCTGGCAAAAGCCTACGGAGTGAGTGAGGAGGAATTCGCAGAACAGACGAATAAGAATGTAGAAAGCGTCTTTCAGCTGAATTAAATCAGGAAAGCGTCTTTCCCCTATGAAATAATAAAAATTATAAGCTTAATATTAAAACCAAACGATTCATTATGACTAGAAAAGTGATTTTGGCTGCTATGTTGATGGCAGCATTTGCACAGGGCACTCAGGCACAAGACCTGAGCGGCCAGCGTTCTGAAAAGCAGGACGTGCACATGATTCCTGGTAAGAAACTGGATCATCACGGACTCATCGTGAGTCCTACACCACATCTCCTGAATGTGGATGCTGCTAACCGACTCGACCTGCAGAAGGGTGTCAAGGTAATCGACAAGAAAGGTAAGTTTGCTGATGATGTGAAGTTCCTGACCGCTAACGCCAAGGGCATTCGCCTGACCATCGATTTCGGTGAGAAGCTTGCTGCTAAAGCAGGAGTGAAGCCTGTATCGGGTGCTTACAGCCTGAAGGCCGATGCCAAGGGTATCCAAATTGTGGGATACGATGAGCGTGGTGCTTTCTATGGCTTGCAGACCTTGCGCCAGATTGTAAACAGCGAGATGGCAAAGGGCCAGATGCCTTATACCACTTGCAACGACTACCCAGATCTTCCAAACCGTGGTGTGGTAGAAGGCTTCTATGGTGAGCCTTGGTCTCATCAGGTGCGTCTTTCCCTCATCGATTATTATGGAAAGAACAAGATGAACACCTATCTCTATGGTCCAAAGGATGATCCTTATCACAGCTGCCCTAACTGGCGCTTGCCTTATCCTGAGAAAGAGGCTAAGAACATCAGCGAACTCGTACAGGCTTGCCGTCGCAACCGTGTAGATTTCGTATGGGCTATCCATCCTGGACAGGATATCAAGTGGAACGAGGAAGACTATCAGAACCTGGTTCACAAGCTCGACTTGATGTACGACCTCGGTGTACGTTCTTTCGCCATCTTCTTTGATGATATTTCCGGCGAGGGTGCCAACCCAGTGAAGCAGTCTGAACTCTTGAACCGCTTGGCTAAGGAGTTTGTGAAGGCTAAGGGCGATGTTACACCGCTCGTGATGTGTCCTACCGATTATACCCGTCTCTGGGCGAATCCAAAACCAACTGGTTCTTTGGCTATCTTCGGTAACACCCTCGATCCATCCATCAATGTATTCTGGACAGGTGATGTGGTATGTAGTGACTTGACCCGCGAGACGCTCGACTGGGTGAACTCCCGTATCAAGCGCCCTGCTTATTACTGGTGGAACTTCCCAGTTACTGATTATGCACGCCATATCATCATGCAGGGTCCTACTTACGGTTTGCAGACCGACCTGACCAACAAGGATCTCTGTGGTTTCGTGAGCAACCCAATGGAGCATGGTGAGGCTTCCAAGCTGGCTCTCTACGGTGTAGCTGACTATGCATGGAATATCGCCAACTATAATCCTCTCGACAACTGGGAGCGTGGTCTGGTAGATCTGACTCCAGAGGCACACGATGCTTATCGTACATTCGCCATGCACTCATGCGATACAGAAACCGGTTATCGCCGTATCGAATCATGGGAAACCAAGAGCTTCCGCATCGATAACTTTACAGATGCAGAGTTCAATGCTTTGCAGAAGGAATTTGAAAAGGTGAAGAATGCACCTGCTCAGATGGAGGCAAACTGCAAGAATGCCTTGCTGATGAAGGAACTCCGTCCTTGGTTGACTGAGTTTGGCAAATTGGGTAACCGTGGCTTGAAGACCATGCAGCTCATCAAGGAGTACAAGGCTGGTAATGACCAGGCATTCTGGGATGGTTATGTCAACAACCGTATGAGCAAGGAAGATGTGGCTGCTTACGAGAAGCATAAGTCGGGAACCATGGTATTGCAGCCATTCTATGAGCAGTCTATGGATGATATGGCTTCTGGCTTCTTCAAGAAGTTGACTGGCAAGGTGCCTGCTTTCTATAAGGGTATCGGTACTTACGCAACCTTGAAAACTACCCAGAGCAAGGCGATGTTTGACAATGATTCTACTACCTATTATACATCAGGAAATAGTCAGAACACTGGCGACTGGATTGGTGCAGACTTAGGTTGTGTTCGTTCTGTTTCTGAGGTAAGAATCCTCCAGGGCCGTAACTCTGTAGATGATGTGGATTACTTCGACAATACCGTTTTGGAGTATTCTCTTGACAAGAAGGAATGGAAGGCGCTGACCGGTGAGTTGAAGAAGCAGTATGTCATCAACTGGAAGACCGATTCTCCTGTTGAGGCTCGTTATATCCGCATCAAGAAGTTGAAGTCTGACAAGCGCAACTGGGCTGCAGTCCGTACCTTCGAGGTGAACCCAACTACCCCAGAGCGTTTGAGCTTCCCTGTTGAGGCAGGCAATCTGCAGGCAGCGATGTATGGTTTCGATGAGAACCCTTGCACCTCATTCACCAACGAAGGCACCCTTACCATGGGTGTAGAAAAGAATGTAAAGGGTTACACCCTGCTGTTGAAGTTGGCTCCAGGCAAATCATTGGTTTGTCGCCAGCTGAATGCCAAGGGCAAGGTATTGGCAACAACCAACATCGACCAGTCATTCTGCAAGATAGAATTGGTGAAGAAGGCTGCCAAGCTTCAGCTGGATGGTTCAGCCGAAATCTTCGAGATTATTCCTGAGAAATAAGATTGTAAATTTGATTATACTCCTAGGCAGGGGATAACAAATAACCAATACGCCCTGAAAGGGCAAAAGCTCCTAGCCCAGGGCAACACCCTGGGTTAAATATGCAACCAACAAGTCGCCCTGAAAGGGCAAAAGCTTCCATTTATTCAGCTTTTGTCCTTTCAGGGCGCTTGTTTTATACGTTCTCTAGTTAAAGAAATGTAAAAAGCAAACGAATATGTGGATTTTCGAATAAAAAGTGATAATTTTGTACTTCGAAACTGGAAAGGTGCTCGAGTGGCTGAAGAGGCACGCCTGGAAAGCGTGTAACCGCCTAAAGCGGTTCGGGGGTTCGAATCCCCCTCTTTCCGCTTTTTTATATATATAATAAGGTATATATGATTATGAAGAAAAATACAGCTATTGCGCGTTTCGCAATATTCATTTTCACAGTAATGTGTTCTCTGCCAGTCATGGCGCAAGACGAGAATATCGGATTTCATCAAGCTCTTAAGACGAAGTTCATAGAGGGTAATGCCGGCTTTATGTCGCTCGTTGCCATCGCTCTCATCGTGGGCCTGGCTTTCTGTATTGAGCGCATCATCTATCTCAGCCTTTCTGAAATCAATGCCAAGAAACTGATGCAGGATATCGACCAGAAGGTAGAAGCAGGCGATGTGGAAGGTGCCAAGGAACTTTGCCGCAATACCCGCGGACCTGTAGCTTCTATCTGCTATCAGGGATTGATGCATATGGATGAGCATCTCGATGATATCGAGCGCTCGGTAAGTGGATATGGTACCGTGCAGGCTGCCAACCTGGAGAAGGGATGCTCCTGGATCAAGCTCTTCATCGCCATGGCTCCTTCCCTCGGATTCCTGGGTACGGTGATTGGTATGGTGATGGCTTTCGACCAGATTCAGCAGGCGGGAGATATCAGTCCTACCATCGTAGCTTCGGGTATGAAGGTGGCGCTGATTACTACCATCTTTGGTATCATTGTTGCCTTGATTCTGATGGTGTTCTATAACTATATCCTTTCCAAGGTAGAACATCTGACCAGTCAGATGGAAGAATCGGCTGTTACATTGATGGATATCATTGCCAAGAGAAAATAGCTTTATCTTTGAATCTATGGTTAAATTTCAATTTTCAAAATCGAATTCAAAGGCGAAAAACAAGTCTGCCGAACAGATATCTCAGAAGGTTTTCCGTCTGATGATAGGTTTGGCTGTGCTGGTTTTCGGTCTGTTCTATCTGATAGGCTATGATTTGCCTTTCGATGAGAACCCCGACTTCAATGCCCCTCTTTTTACCGATGTGCTCATCTTCCTGATGTGGCTTTTCCTGATAGGAGGAGTAGGCTTGGCTGTCTATTCGATGGTGAAGGATTACCGGAGTAGCAAGTCGGAGGCTGTGGTGAATGGTGTGCCGGTGCGTCGTATCTTCCGCATTACCTGGCTTACCTTGCTGGCAGTTCTGATTCTTACCTTCCTCTTGGGAGGTTCCGCCCCGATGCTCATCAACGGCGAAAACTACGCCGACTGGTTGTGGCTGAAACTTTCTGATATGTTTGTCATCACCTCGCTGCTGATGTTGCTGGCAGGCATTGGAGCCGTTTGCTTCGGTGCCACCCGATATATCCGAAAGAAGCAGTAACTGCCTGTAATTATCAAACAAAATAATAGTTAGTATCATATCATAACGCAATGCTGATAAGAAGGAATCGTAACGAAACCCCGGGATTGAATACCACCTCAACAGCCGACATCTCGTTTATGCTGCTGATATTCTTCCTTGTAACCACATCCATGGATGTGGATAAGGGATTGTTGCGCCAGCTGCCTTCGCCTGAACCTCAGAAGAAGGAACAGCAGGAATCGGTAGTGGATAAGAACAGTCTGATGGCGATTCATCTTACGGCTGGAGATACGCTGCTGGTGAACAACCAGCCGATGAAGCTGGAAGATCTGAAGCAGGAAACCGTCCGCTTGGTACATCGCCTGGGTAAGAAGCATCTGATTTCCATAGAGAGTGACCGTGATGCCAACTACAACCTTTATTTCCAGATGCAGAATGAGTTGATGGAAGCCTATGCGCAACTTCGCAATGAGGCAGCCCAGAAGAAATATCATAGAGACTTTGCGCTTTTGAACAATGATCAGAAGGAGCAGGTGCGTAAGCTCTGTCCTCAGCGCATTACGGAGTCGTATGCCAATGCAATGACTCATGAAGACAAGAGTGTAGATGCTGATGCGGAAGAGAAACAGGAAACCCAGTCTGCTCAGGAGAAAGGAGGCACCAAATGATGAATTTTCGTAAAAAATCGCATTCGGTTCCGGAATTGAATACGTCATCTTTGCCGGATCTGATTTTCTCGGTACTCTTTTTCTTTATGATCGTTACCCACATGCGACAGGTTACCTTAAAGGTGGAATGCCGTATGCCGGAAGGAAAGAATCTCACACGCCTGACCAAAAAGTCGGCTGTAAGTCATATTTATATAGGAAAGCCAACCAGGGATCTGCAGGGCAAATACGGCTCAGGTACCCAGATACAGATGAATGACAAGTTTGCCAGTGCTTCTGACGTGCAGGATTATATCTCTGCCGAGAAGAAGCGGATGTCGCCTGAAGACCAGAAACTGATGACCGTTTCCATCAAGGCAGACCAGGATACCAAGATGGGAGTGATTACCGATGTGAAGCAGGCGCTGCGCCAGGCAAAAGCACTGAAAATAAGCTATTCTGCTGTTGAAAATAGGAAATAATATGCTCTAAAAGGAAAAATAATATTAATTTATTATTTTTTTTATTAGAAAAGTTGCTTTTTCTAAAGAAAAGTGCTACCTTTGCAGGCAAATAATAATTAATTATGGCAAAACAAGTATTAGATTCATTAGATAGGCATATTCTGAAGCTGATTTCTCAGGATGCCCGAATTCCATTTCTGGAAGTAGCACGTGCTTGTAATGTAAGCGGTGCTGCCATTCATCAGCGTGTAGCTAAACTCACTAACCTTGGCATTATTAAAGGCTCTCAATTTGTTATCGATCCAGAAAAGATTGGTTACGAAACCTGTGCATATATGGGACTGTTCCTCAAGGAACCTGAGAAGTTTGATCAGGTGGTAGAAGAACTCAAGAAGATTCCTGAGGTAGTAGAGTGTCATTATACTACGGGCGGTTTTGATATGTTCATCAAGATTTATGCAGTCAACAACCACCATCTCCTGGAGATTATCCACGATAAGTTGCAGCCATTGGGGCTTTCCAGAAGCGAGACCATCATCTCCTTCAATGCAGCCATCGACCGTCAGCTTTCTCTGAAGGATATTCAGCAGGTTGCTGATGAGGATGATGAGACAACAGAAGAATAGGAATTTATTCAACCGTACTGGTCGAATTTATTTTCTGATATAGGTGAGGAATGAGAACGACAATCCGTTTTCATTCCTCATTTCTTTTTCCGTCACTTCCCAGGCAGAACTGTCGATGGCAGGGAAGAAGGTATCTGCCTGTTCCGGCTCCTTATCTACGATGGTGAGATAGAGTTTCCGGGCAGCAGGAAGAGCCTGGCGATAGATGCTTTCTCCGCCAATGATGAAGATTTCTTCCGGGCTGGTTATTCCTGTATCTTCCTTTGGGGCAGACAAGGTATCGCCTTGCGCAGCCCTGAGTGCTTCTTCCAGGGTAGGATATACTTCGCCCCCATCTATCTCTTTCTGACTTTTAGAGACAACGATGTTGCGGCGATGTGGAAGAGCACCGTTAGGGAGAGAATCAAATGTCTTTCTGCCCATGATGATGGTATGCCCCGTGGTAAGTTCACGGAAGCGGACCATATCGGATGGTAAATGATAGAGCAATCGGTTCTGGTAGCCGATTGCTCTATTATCTTTAGAGATACAAGCGATGATGCTGAGCATATTCATTCCTGATGATTGGTTCTTCTTGATGAATTCTTATCTTGTTTCTTGATACTTATTTCTTGCTGATAACACAGGGTTCTTCCGGCACGTGGCTGCTCTTGATTTTCCACTCTTGTGGATAGAGATTGTTGGCACGGTTACCGATGTTCTTCTCCCAGCCTAGAGGCATCTGCTGATAGGTAACGAGCACGTAGCCTTTAGGGGTGTCTGCAGGAAGATTCACAGCCTCTTTGCGCAGGTAGCGGATGGCATCCTCGTAGGAGAGTTCTACCTGTGGGAAAAACTCTGTGTTGAGTTCGGTGGAGAGTGCCAGACTCTGGTCGGGAATGATGTCTTTGCCCTTGCTTGTTCCCAGTTTGATGCCGGCATATATCACCTTCAGGTTTCTGGCAGCATCCTCATAGATGGCTTTCCATCGGCTTGGGATGGCATAGAAGTTATCGTCTTCGGTTATCGTTTCATAGTCGGAAGACTTCAGCCAGTCTGTTGGAACCTGCTGACTCTTTCCCTTGTTTCCTCTGTTCTTTCCTTTATCCTTGTTCTTGTCTTTCTTCTTCTTTTTATCCTCCTTCTCCATTTCCGGTTCTCCCTCTTTTCTGAGTACTGCGAGGAAGATGCCTTCTCCGCGGGTCTTGCCTGGGAGGAAACGATAGACAGGGATGTCTGTGCCTATGAGATTGCCCGTGATATTCCATGCTTCATCGATATCGTTGAGTGCAATAGCATCAGCCCCCAGCTCCTCACAGATCCAGGCGATATTCTCTTCGTCTTCGTGGGCATTGAAGGTGCAGGTAGAGTAGATGAGGATACCGCCTGGTTTCAGGCAGTTCCAGATATCGCTTACGATTTCACGCTGCAGATGCCAGCAGTTGTCCACATTCTGCAGGCTCCATTCGCTGATGGCGCCATCATCCTTGCGGAACATACCTTCGCCGGAGCAGGGAACATCAGTGAGGATGACATCAAACTGAAGCTTCGACTTCCTGTAGTCGCGTGGATAGTTGTTGGTGACGATCATATCGGGATGACCGAACTTTTGGATATTCTCTGCAAGAATCTGCGAGCGGGTGCGCATCGGTTCGTTGCTGAAAAGAAGACTCCCTTCCGGCAGGGCAGCACGTACGGCGGTAGATTTTCCACCTGGAGCCGCACAGAGATCGAGCATCATCACAGGTTCGTGAACGAGTTGTCGGATTACCAGATCCACAAACATGGAAGAAGCCTCCTGTACGTAATACTTTCCGGCATGGAGCCAGGGATCGAAGGTGAAGTTAGGACGGGTGGAGAGATAGCGGCCGGTGGAAGGGCACCATGGAATCGGTTCGCCCGCAGCATCTTCTCCCTCCTTGCATTTGAAAGGATTGAGGCGGATGCTGGTAGGTGCTTCTCCCTCGGTGATGCCCTGTTTCAGTTGCTGGAACAGTTCATCGCCCATCAACTCTTGGGTATATTGGATGAAATCTTCTGGTAATGTCTTCATTTTATGCCTTTATTCTTGATTTTGTTTGCAAAAATAAGAAAAATTTTGTTTCTTTGCAACTAATTTCCCAAGAGATGCGTCTAAGACATAGAAAAAATAATAAATAACAAGGTAAAACTATAAAAATATTGTTAGATATGAAGAAAGCGATATTAACATTGGCGCTCATCATGAGCATCGGAGCTACCCAGGTGTCTCTGGCATCTTCTGCTCCAAAACATCGTTATCATCCAACTACCCAACAGGTGGATAAGCAGGCTTCTCCTGCCGCAGCAAAGCAGGAAGATAAGCAGGCTGCTGCCGGGCAGGCATCCGCAGCTCAGGATGATGAGGCGATTGCTGCCTATTCTGATACAACCGCAACGGATACTTCCGACTATGCTGATGTAGATGACAATGACAACCGTTCTTATCATTCCAAGTACAGTCTGGGCAACTATGATGATCCTTTCGATTTCATCGGTTCGGTATTTGGTGGCGGAGCGCTGTCGGTTATCATCATCTTCTGTATCATCTTCGGTCTGCTGTTTGTCTTTGCTCCGCTGATCATCGTGTTCCTGGTTATCAGATATCTGATTCGCCGCCACAACGACCGGATGAAGTTGGCGGAGATGGCGATGGAGAAGGGCATCAATGTTCCGGAAAGCGACCGTCCGATTGACAAACAAAGCGATGAATATCTGGTGAAGCGAGGATTGAGAAATGCCTTTCTGGGAGCAGGCTTGTGCGCCATGTTCGCTTGGTGGGAAGCTGACTTCCTGGCGGGTATCGGAGCCCTGGTCTTCTTCTATGGATTGGGACAGACCCTGATAGGTTCGCTTCCAGCCATCAAGGATTGGTGGAGGAACCGCCATGGCAATCAGGGCACGGGGTATAATGGAACTCCGGTATAAAGAATCAAGGAAAGATAAGTTATTAGTTAATATATAGTGGAAAAGTTATCCGATATTTCTCTCGTCACGAAGGTGGTGATGCTTCACGACCGCAAGTCGTTCGACTTGTTGGTCAAGAAGTATCAATCACCTGTTCGTGGGTTTTTCCTACGGCAGACGCTGGGGGATGCGCAGCTGAGTGACGACTTGGCGCAGGATACCTTTGTGAAGGCTTATACCCATCTGTCGGGTTTCAAGGGTACAGCCAGCTTCTCCACTTGGCTTTATCGTATTGCCTATAATGTGTGGTATGATTATACCCGCAGTCATAAGGAAACGCAGGATATCGATACGCCGGCTGTTGCCCGACAGAATGCGCAGGGGGTGAATGCCGGACTGAAGATGGATTTGCTCAATGCCCTACGGATATTGAGCGATAATGAACGGACGTGCATCACGCTGCAGCTGATGGATGGTCTCTCTATAGATAAGATTGCAGAAGTGACGGGAATGGCGCAAGGCACCATCAAGTCGCATCTCTCTCGTGGAAAACAGAAACTTGCAAGTTACTTAAAGCATAATGGTTATGACCGATAAAATGATTGATAATATAAATGGTGTGGAGCTTGAACCGCTGAGCGCCACAGACGATCAGCTCCTTCAGGCTTTCTTTGCCGATAACAGGATGAAGGAGATTCCGGATGATGGATTCTCTGATAGGGTGATGCAGGCATTGCCGGGTCTTGAGCCGGAAAAGACCGTGCTGGCTCTTGAGCCGGAAAAGGCTTTGGCTAAGCGTCGTCGATTGGAACATCTGTGGACGGCAGCCTGTGTGGCTGTCGGCATAGTTGCTGCTGTGGTTTGCCAGGGATGGGAGCAGATTCAGGGATGGCTCTTCTCTATGAAGATAGATTTCTTGCTGACCGGTTCACGTGCCCTTACCCATTTGGCTGATGCAATCACGCCGACGCAGAATCTCCTGATGATGCTGGCAGGCATCGTAGTACTCGTGATGGTCTGGGGATATAATGAGCTGGCGGATGCCAGATGATAGGACATATTAGATTACAGGTGATAGATTGTTCCTATTTATAGAATCATCAATCGATAAGATAAGAAAAAACTCTTTCTGCTAGTAGAAGAATGGTCTTCTGCTAATAGAAAGAGTTTTTTTATAGGGATGAAAGTTATGTTCAAAGCTTTTGAACCTATGTTCAGCAGTGTTGAACTTATATTCAGCAGTGCTGAACTTAAGTTCAACACTGCTGAACATAGATTATGACTAGGAGAAAATACTTTTATTCCCTATCAAAGTTGATTTTATATCCGTAGCCTTCGGATTCTTTCTCTTGTCTTGGCTTTGACTTTGGCGGGTTCTGCAGGTTACCATCGTGGTCGAACATCTTATAGGTGGTACGAAGAACAGTAAACTCGGTACGGCGGTTCAGCTGGTTGCATATCTCCTGATGCTCCTTGGTCTGCTTGAGGATGAAATCCTGGGTGAGCACATCGTCTTCCTTCAGCCAAGGATATTTCTCTGTGAGCTTCCTGCGGATTGCCTTCGGGCGTTCCTTGCCATATCCCACAGGGGTAAGGCGATCTTTTTCAATGCCGTGAGCTATGAGGTAATCCACTACCGTCTGGGCGCGGCGCTGAGACAATCGCTTGTTGTACTCGCTGTTACCTTTGTAATCGCAATGGGCACTCAGTTCGATGGTTACGTGGGAATTCTCTTTCAGCAAGGCTACGAGCTTATCCAGAGCCTGGATGCTAGCTGGCGTCAGGGTAGCTTTGTCAAAATTATAGAAGATGTTGTCGATGAGTACTGGGGCTGAGATGGAAGCCAGCGGGAACTGGAGCACGTACTCCTTGCTCTCCTTCGCCGAATCTATCCGCAACTCCTCCTTGTGGTTGAGGAATCCCTTGCAGGAAGCCATCACAAGATAATCTACCTTAGGATGGATAGGCAGTGTAAACGAACCGTCACTCTTGACCGGCAGTTTCCTGTAGGTGCCATCGTTGCCTACTACCATCACCTGGGCGGCAGGAAGTTCGTAGCCGTCTTTTTCGTAAACCCATCCCTTCATCGTGGTGACAATCTCCGGATTATTGAAAGAATAGATATGGTCGTAGCCTCGGCCATCCTTTCTGTTGGAAGAGAAGAAGCCACGGTTGTGCAGTCCCTCGAAGGTCATTCCGAAATCATCTGCTTCTGAATTGAGGGGATAGCCGGGATGCTCTATCTTATACTGATGGGTCTTTTCGTCTATTCGGGCAATGTAGATGTCGAGACCGCCCATTCCGATATGGCCGTTACTGCTGAAATAGAGGTCGCCATTGGGACGGAAGGTAGGGAACATCTCGTCGCCCGGCGTATTGATGGGGGCACCGAGGTTTTCCACACCTCCCAGACCTGAAGGAGTGATGCGCGCACGCCAGATATCGTAACCGCCCATTCCGCCCGGCATATCGGAAACGAAATAGAGCCATTCGCCGTCAGGACTGATGGCAGGGTGGGCGTAGGTGCTCAAGGTGTCCTGGGTGATTTCCAGTTTCTGAACCTTTCCCCAGGCAGCATCCGAACGGGAAGAGGTGACGATCTGGGCAAATCGGGGAGAGGCTGGATCGGTGACGCATTGGGTGAGATACATCTCCTTGCCATCGGGAGTGAAGCAGCAGGCTCCCTCATCATAGTCGGTATTCAGACCAGTGGCGATGGCTTCCGGTCTGCTCCATTTTCCCTTGTCGTCTTTTTCTGAATAGAAGATATCGCCTGCCTTGGTGCCGGTGATTCCGCTGAGTTCATCTCCCTGTGCGTCGTTGCGGGTGGAGGTAAAGTAGAGCTGGTCGGCTTCATCGCCCAGAAGCATCGGTGAATAATCGGCTCTTCGGGAGGTGAAGACATCCATCTTCTTTACCTGATATCTGCTTCCGGCTTTTTTCCAGCTGGGAGCCATCTGGGCAGATTTCAATCCGTTCTGGGCTAGGATATTGTCGGGCATGGAATCCACGAGGATTCTGAATTCCTTTTCTGCCTGCTTGTATTCGCCGTTTTTCAGGAGCAGACGGGCGTAAGCCAGACGGTCATCGAGTGAAGCCTGGTTGTAGCGGATGGCATTGCGGTAAGCATTCACTGCCTTGGGAGTAGCATTGATCTTGTTGTAGCAGCGTGCCATCTTCAAGGCTAGCTTTCCCCGGTTTTCACGCTCCTTGGGAGGTGTCTTGGTGTAGGCTTGCTTGAATTGGTCGGCAGCATCATAGTATTCGCCTAAAGAAAGGAACTTTTCTCCCTTCTTCAGGTTCTTGTCAATGCCGCAGCTTATCAGAAGGAGGCAGCAAAGGGCTGTTATGATTTGGTAATATCTAATCTGCTTCATACTGGAACAACTTAATTATTTTACTGAACTTTCGCAAGCAACTCTCCCACACGCCCTGAAAGGGCAGAAGCTCCTAGCCCAGGGCAACGCCCTGGGTATAGTAGCAGTCAGCAAGGCGCCCTGTAAGGGCAAAAGCCTTATAAATTGCCTCGTTCTTTGAAGCTTTTGCCCTTACAGGGCGACAGGTTTGCGTCCATAATGACCCAGGGCGTTACCCTGGGCTAGGAGCTTCTGCCCTTTCAGGGCGTGTGGAGCTTATATGCGAAACTTGAGTTATATCTTATAACATCTGCGAGAATGGCTGGCGGTATTGGCAGCCAGATTTCCAGTTGCTGCATCCATAGGCGGTCTTGCCCTTGATGATGACGCCCTTGCCGCAGAGCGGACATGGCTTGCCTACCATTGGGTCGGCTGGAGCCTGAGTTGCAGAAACCGGCTGTGCTGCTGCATTCTGCGAACCTACATTTTGTGTCGTAGCTTCATCCTTTTTCTTGGCTGGCATCTTCTTTGTTTCAGCTTTCTTTGCCGCCGTTTTCTTCTTTTCCGGCTTTTTCTTCAGGTCTTCCTCCGTCATGATGGTGACTCTTCGGCTGCTGTTATCCGATAGTACATCGATGACAATCTGGTTAATCTGCTCTTTCAGGCCGTTGATGAATTCGGCTGGATCGTAGGTCTTGTGCTCGATGTCTCGGAGCTTCTTTTCCCAGATACCGGTCAGCTCACAGCTCTTCAGGAGTTCCTCGTGGATGGTGTCGATGAGTTCGATGCCTGTAGCTGTTGCCATCAGATTCTTGCGCTGGCGGCGGATGTAGTGGCGCTTGAAGAGGGTTTCGATGATGCCGGCACGGGATGATGGACGGCCGATGCCGTTCTCCTTTAAAGCTGCACGAAGTTCCTCGTCTTCCACGAATTTACCCGCTGTCTCCATCGCACGGAGCAGGGTTGCCTCGGTGTAATACTTAGGTGGCGTGGTCCATTTCTCCGTCAGGGTAGGCTGATGGTCGCCCGATTCGCCTTTCACGAAAGAGGGGAGGGTTCGCTCTTCTACCACTTCCTTCTTGGCGCCGTTTCCGGTTCCATCGCCTGCATTTCCGCCATCGTTTCCGTTGGCATTATCTGAATCGTCGTCATCGGCATTCTTCGCATCCTTGGCATAGACCACTCGCCAGCCTGGTTCCAGAATCTCCTTACCGCTCACCTTGAACTCTATCTTTTCCGGTTTTGGTCCGTCCTCGTTGATGACCTCGCCCAATACGGTGGTGGTAGAGAATTTACAATCGGGATAGAACACGCTGATGAATCGCTTAGCGATGAGATCATACACGTTTGCCTCCATGTCGGTGAGTCCGGTTGGCGGAACTCCGGTTGGGATGATGGCGTGGTGGTCGGTCACCTTGCTGTTATCGAATACCTTCTTGCTCTTAGGCAACTTCTTGCCGGTGGCTGCGAGCTGCTGGATGAGCGGGAGGTATTTCTGCTGACTGGCTATCTTTGCCTGGCTCACACCATTCAGAATCTGCGGACATTTCGGATAGATATCGTCTGTGAGAAACTGGGTATCTACACGAGGATACGTGGTATATTTCTTCTCGTAGAGACTCTGGATGAGCTTCAGCGTAATATCGGCTGAGTAGGCAAACTTCTTGTTGCAATCCACCTGCAGTGAGGTGAGGTCGTAGAGATGAGGGGGCGCCTCGTTTCCCTTCTTCTTGCTTACGTCGGTAACGGTGAAGGGTTTGCCGGCGATGGTACTGAAAGCCTTCTCGCCTTCCTCCTTGCTGGTAAACTTGCCGCTGGTGGCGGTAAACTGGGTGTCGCGGTAGATGGTGGCGAGTACCCAGTAAGGTTCGGAAACGAAGTTGTCGATTTCCTTCTGGCGGTTTACGATGAGGGCAAGGGTAGGGGTCTGCACTCGGCCGATGCTAAGCACCTGTCGGTTCTGACCGTATTTCAATGTGTAAAGTCGGGTGGCGTTCATGCCGAGAATCCAGTCGCCGATGGCACGTGAAAGTCCGGCTAGATAGAGCGACTGGTATTCTCCCTGGTCTTTCAGTTCCTGGAAACCCTGCTTGATGGCTTCATCGGTCATGGATGAAATCCACAGTCTCTTGACGGGGCATTTTGCCTGCGCCTTCTGCATCACCCATCTCTGGATGAGCTCTCCTTCCTGTCCGGCGTCACCGCAGTTGATGATGCTGTCGGCAGCCTGCATCAGTTTTTCGATGGTGGCAAACTGCTTCTTGATGCCTTCATCGTTGATGAGCTTGATGCCGAAGCGTTGTGGAATCATCGGCAATGCCGAAAGGCTCCAATGTTTCCACATCGGAGTATAATCATCCGGTTCCTTCAGCTCACAAAGGTGGCCGAAGGTCCATGTTACTTGGTATCCATTACCTTCCATATAACCGTCGCGTGCCGTGGTAGCTCCGATGATTCGGGCAATGTCCTTAGCCACACTCGGTTTCTCTGCTATACAAACTATCATTCTTTATTCTTATTTCTGTTTGCAAAGGTACAATAAAATAATGAGATAGCCATCATTTCGCCTTCTTTTTCTCATGGCGGGGAATAAAATATTCCACAAAAAAGGTCGCCCTGAAAGAGCAAAAGCTTCTTGCATTCAAAGCTTTTGCCCTTTCAGGGCGACCTTGCTGATTGTTATCTAACCCAGGGCGCTGCCCTGGGCTAGGGGCTTCTGCCCTTTCAGGGCGTGTTCGTATAAATCTGCGTGAGATTACTCGTACTCCTGCCAGCTCTTGATCTGAAGCTGATCCTGGCTCATTGTGCAGAATGCCTCGATGAAGGCTGAAGCCAAGCGGGCATTAGTCATCAATGGGATGTTGTGGTCGATAGCGCCACGACGGATTCTGTAACCATTGGTCAACTCGCGCTTGGTATGATTCTTAGGGATGTTGACGATGAGGTCGAACTTGTGGTCTGCAATCATCTCCATCACGTTAGGAATATCCTTATGGTCCTCATCAGGCCATCCTACGGCAGTAGCCTTGATGTTGTTCTCGTTGAGGAACTTGGCTGTACCAGAAGTAGCGTAGATAGTGTAACCATTCTTAACCAAAGCCTGGGCAGCGTCGAGCAGAGAAGCCTTCTCCTTCGCACCACCGCTTGAAAGCATGATGCCCTTATCCTTTGAAGGAATCTTGTAGCCGGTGGCAATCAATGAGTTGAGCAATGCCTCCTCGAAAGTATCACCCATACAACCTACCTCACCGGTAGAACTCATATCTACACCCAAAACTGGGTCGGCGTTCTGCAAACGGGCGAATGAGAACTGTGAAGCCTTCACACCCATGCGGTCGATATCGAAGGCAGACTTATCTGGCTTCTGGTATGGAGCATCGAGCATGATGCGGGTAGCCGTCTCGATGAAGTTGCGCTTCAATACCTTGCTCACGAATGGGAATGAACGGGATGCACGGAGGTTACACTCGATTACCTTTACATCGCGACCCTTAGCCAGGTACTGGATATTGAAAGGACCAGAGATGTTGAGCTCCTTGGCAATGGCACGTGAAATCTTCTTGATCTGACGGGCTGTAGCGAAGGAAATCTGCTGAGCAGGGAAGGTCATGGTAGCGTCGCCAGAGTGAACACCTGCATACTCTACGTGCTCTGAAATACCATACTCTACAATCTCACCGTTCTGAGCCACACCGTCGAACTCAATCTCGTTGGTCTCTGTCATAAACTGTGAGATAACCACTGGGTACTCCTTGGAAACCTCAGAAGCTGCCTCCAGGAAGCGACGCAACTCGTCATCGTTGTGGCAAACGTTCATGGCTGCACCGGAAAGAACGTAAGATGGACGAACGAGAACAGGATAGCCTACCTCGTCGATGAACTTCTGAACATCCTCCATAGAGGTGAGGGCGCTCCACTTAGGCTGGTCGATGCCCAACTTATCGAGCATGGCAGAGAACTTACCACGGTTCTCGGCACGGTCGATGTTGACAGGAGATGTACCCAGGATTGGCACAGACTGGCGATGGAGCTTCATAGCCAGGTTGTTAGGAATCTGACCACCTACAGAAACAATCACACCACGTGGTGACTCCAGGTCGATGACATCGAGTACACGCTCGAATGAAAGCTCATCGAAGTAGAGACGGTCGCACATATCGTAGTCGGTAGATACGGTCTCCGGGTTGTAGTTGATCATGATTGACTTGTAACCCAACTTGCGTGCTGTGTTGATAGCGTTTACTGAACACCAGTCGAACTCTACGGAAGAACCGATGCGGTAAGCACCCGAACCGAGAACGATGACAGACTTTTCGTTCTTGTAGTAGTTGATGTCGTAACCCTCTACAGCGTATGTCATGTAGAGATAGTTAGTGAGGTCAGGATGCTCGCTAGCCACAGTAGGGATGCGCTTTACGGCAGGCAGAATGTTCAGCTTCTTGCGCAGGGCACGAACTGCGAGCACCTCCTTCTCCATATTTGTGTTCTGAGTCTTCAATACGAAGCGACCAATCTGGAAGTCAGAGAAGCCCAATACCTTAGCCTCGCGCAATACCTCGGCAGGAATCTCCTCCAGAGTATTGTATTCAGAAAGCTTGTGCTTGTAATCTACGATATTCTTCATGCGCTCGATGAACCAAGGGTCAATCTTGGTCAACTCCTCGATGCGCTCGATGGTGTAACCTTCCTCCAAAGCCTGGGCGATGGCGAAGATACGGAGGTCGGTAGGGTTGGAAAGCTCCTCATCCAGGTTGTCGAACTTGGTGTGGTCGTTGCCAACGAAACCGTGCATTCCCTGACCAATCATACGGAGACCCTTCTGGAGCATCTCCTCGAATGAGCGGCCGATAGACATGATTTCGCCTACAGACTTCATGGAAGAACCAATCTTGCGGCTTACGCCGGCAAACTTGGTGAGGTCCCAACGAGGAATCTTGCAGATCATATAGTCGAGTGATGGAGCTACATAAGCTGAGTTAGGAGTACCCATCTCGCCAATCTGGTCGAGTGTATAACCGAGGGCAATCTTAGCTGCAACGAAGGCGAGCGGATAACCGGTAGCCTTGGAAGCAAGAGCAGAAGAACGGCTCAAGCGAGCATTGATCTCGATGATACGGTAGTCGTTGGTCTCAGCATTGAAAGCATACTGGATGTTGCACTCACCCACGATGTTGAGGTGACGCACGCACTTCACGGCGATGTCCTGCAACATCTTCACCTGCTCGTCGGTAAGAGAACAGGTTGGAGCTACTACGATAGACTCACCCGTGTGGATACCCAGTGGGTCGAAGTTTTCCATAGAGGCAACGGTGAAGCAGCGGTCGTTCGCATCACGGATGCACTCAAACTCAATCTCCTTCCATCCCTTCAAGCTCTCCTCAACGAGTACCTGAGGTGCAAAAGTGAAGGCTGATTCAGCAATCTCCTTGAACTCCTCTTCAGTCTTGCAGACACCAGAACCGAGACCACCCAGCGCATAGGCAGAACGGATCATGATAGGGTAGCCGATGTTGCGGGCTGCAGCAACAGCCTCCTCCATGTTCTCGCACGCGTGGCTTACTGGAACCTTGAGGTCAACCTTGTTAAGCTCCTTTACGAAGAGGTCGCGGTCTTCTGTGTTCATGATAGCCTCTACAGAGGTACCCAACACATCCACGCCATACTCCTTGAGCACACCACTGAGGTAGAGTTCTGTACCAACGTTCAAACCCGTCTGTCCACCCCAAGCCAGCATGATGCCGTCTGGGCGTTCCTTCTTGATGATTTCAGTTACAAAAAAAGGTGTCACCGGCAAGAAATAAACCTTGTCAGCAATACCTTCACTCGTCTGAATTGTAGCAACGTTTGGATTAATGAGGACAGAACTAATACCCTCCTCACGCAAAGCCTTGAGAGCCTGCGAACCGGAATAGTCAAACTCACCTGCCTGGCCGATCTTCAACGCACCGGAACCCAGGACTAGGACTTTCTTAAGCTGTTTCTTCATCTTTATATAACTATAAGTTTATTCTTGATAATAAAAAGTCTCTTCTGAAAATGTCTTGTTTAGTATCTATTTAGTTTCTTAGTCAGATTACTAAGGAAGATACACTATTTCGGGCAGCAAAGATACGTTAAATATCTGAATCATCCAAATTTTCTGCCATTCTTTACAGTTAAATAACATCAATTATTTAAAAATCCTTTCGGGATTGTCTCATTTTTGCTATTTTTTTGTTACTTTTGCAGCGCCTACAGAAATGTAGTAGAATGTTTCGAGAATAATAAAACAATAGCTTACAAGATAAAGTGATAACAACAATGAAAGTCGGATTATTCGTCCCTTGTTATGTGGATGCTTTATACCCTGAAGCGGGTGTGGCTACATACAAGTTACTAAAGCACTACGGACTGGATGTCGGTTATCCCGAAAAGCAGACTTGCTGCGGTCAGCCGATGGCTAACGCGGGTTTTCAGGATAAGTCGGAGAAGGTCATAGAGACATTTGATGAGCTGTTCAAGGATTACGATTACATCGTAGCTCCTTCAGCTTCATGTGCCGCTTACGTTAAGGTGTATTACCCTAAGATTCTGGAGGGTAAGCACGAGTGTATTTCATCCAAGAAGATTATGGATGTTGTGGAGTTCCTTCACGATGTGCTGAAGGTGGATCATGTGCCGGGCAAATTCCCGCACGTGGTGAGTGTGCACAACAGTTGCCATGGTGTGCGGGAACTGGGCTTGTCGTCTCCATCAGAGCGACACATCAAGCCATTCAACAAGATTATCGACCTGTTGAATATGGTGGAAGGCATTACCATCCACGAGCCGGAGCGTAAGGATGAGTGCTGCGGATTCGGCGGTATGTTCTCTATCGAGGAGCCTGCCGTTTCTATCCGTATGGGAGAGGATAAGATCAAGCGCCACATGGCTACGGGTGCCGAATATGTCACCGGACCGGATTCTTCCTGTCTGATGCACATGGCGGGAATCGCCAAGAAGGAGAAGATGCCGATCAAGTTTATCCATGTTGTTCAAATTTTAGCTGCAGGACTATGAGTACAGAACATTCCAAGAGAGCTGCGAAGTTTACGCAGAACGTAGAGAAGACCACCTGGCACGACGCTACCTTCTGGTCTGTTCGTCAGAAGAGAGATAAGATGGCGCAGGAACTTCCAGAGTGGGAAGACCTCCGTGAGCATGCGTCTGAAATCAAGATGCACACCATCACCCATCTTGCCGATTACCTCGATATGTTTTCCAAGAACCTGGAGAGCCGTGGGGTGAAGGTGCACTGGGCAAAGGACGCGCAGGAGTTCAACGAGATTGTGCTCGGTATCCTGAAGGATCACAACGTGAAGAAGATGGTGAAGTCGAAGTCGATGCTCACCGAGGAGTGCGAGATGAATCCTTATCTGGAGCAGCACGGAATCGATGTGGTAGAGACCGACCTGGGTGAGCGCATCATCCAGCTCTTGGGTCAGAAGCCTAGTCACATCGTAATGCCTGCCATCCACCTGAAGCGTGAGGAAGTGGGAAAGATGTTCGAGGAGAAGGGAATCTCCAAGGAAATCGGAAACTACGATCCTACTTATCTGACCCGCTGCGCCCGCCATCATCTCCGCGACCAGTTTATGGAAGCGGGAGCAGGTATGACCGGCTGCAACTTCGGCGTGGCTGCCACCGGCGATTGCGTGGTCTGCACCAACGAGGGTAATGCCGATATGACCACTTCCATGCCTAAGCTCCACATCGTGGCGATGGGTATCGAGAAGTTGGTTCCTGATTATAAGTCACTGGCTGTATTCCAGCGCCTGCTCTGCCGCTGCGGAACCGGTCAGCCTACCACCGCCTTTACCTCTCATTTCCGCCAGGCTCGTCCGGGTGCTGAGATGCATGTGGTTCTGGTGGATAATGGAAGAAGCGATATTCTCGCCGACAAGGATCACTGGCAGACCTTGAAGTGCATGCGCTGCGGAGCCTGCATGAACACCTGTCCGGTTTATCGCCGTTCAGGCGGATACAGCTACACCTATTTCATTCCGGGTCCTATCGGTGTGAACCTGGGAATGCTGAAGAATCCTCAGAAGTACAGCGACAATGTTTCAGCCTGCACCTTGTGCTTGTCTTGCGACAATGTCTGCCCTTCCAAGGTAGGTCCTGGTTCGCAGATTTACGCTTGGCGCCAGAGTCTGGAGAGATTGGGCAAGGCTAATCCTGTGAAGAAGGCGATGTCGAATGGTATGAAATATCTCTTCGAACGTCCTGCGCTCTACACCACAGCCTTGAAGTTTGCGCCACTCGCCAATCTGATTCCTGAGTGCTGCACGCACTTCAGCAACTGGAATGCGTGGGGTATCGGTCACACCATGCCTGAGTTTGCAAAGAAGAGCTTCCACCAGCTTTGGAAAGAAGGAAAGGTGAAGTAGTGGCTAATCATAAAGTTCAAAGTTCAAATTTCAAAGTTCAATGAATAAAGAAGATTTCCTGAACAAGTTGCGTAAGAATACGCACGTTCAATTCGATATGCCTGCCGTAGATGTCAAGGGAATCCAGTATGAGGATACCTTGAAGCAGTTTATTGAGATGACTGAGTCTGTGGGTGGACACGTGATAGAGGCTGAGGCGGGCGAGAGCCTGGATGAGCTGGTGAAGAAGGCTTATCCGGAGGCAAAGGTCTTTGCTTCCAACCTGCCTGAGATTACCATCGCGCAGAAGAATCCTGATACCGTGGCTGAAGCCAACGACCTGAATGGTACCGATGTGGGTATTGTACGTGGAGAAGTGGGTGTTGCCGAGAACGGCTGCGTCTGGATTCCTCAGACCATGAAGGAGAAGGCGGTGCTTTTCATCTCCGAATATCTCGTGATTTTCCTTCAGAAAGATAAGGTTGTTAACAATATGCACGAGGCTTATGCCCGTATCGAGATGGATCCGAAGTATAATTTCGGTATTTTCATCAGCGGTCCTTCCAAGACTGCCGATATCGAGCAGGCGCTGGTAATGGGTGCGCAAGCTGCCCGTGGTGTGACAGTTATACTTTTGTAAAAGGCAGAAATCCCGAAGCTCACTATCGTGTGAACTTCGGGATTTCTCTTTATACTGTCCATTCATAGGTGTCGTAAACCACGCCTCTTCCTCCGTAACCTTCCTTGTGGGCGATGAGACCCTCATTGATCCAGGCTCCCTGCTGTTCCGTAGAACTGCCAAAGTCCAGATAGGGATAATCGGGGTAATCATGATACATAATCTGTTCGTAGATAGCCTCCATGGCTCCGAATTCCTTTCCCTCATCGTTGGTAGAACTGTATTGTCCATGTACCACTTGCTGGGTAATATAAAAGGTGAGGCCTCCTATAATGTGCCCGTTGCGATAAGCATTGTATTGGATGATATTCTCGGGGAATCGACTTTTCAGGAGTTCCATTTCCTGAAGCGTGTGTACCGGTTTGGCACCAAATCGCTTTTCCAGGTTCTCATTCAATACCTCCCAGAATTCCGACAGACTTGCATCTCTCACTACGGTCACTCCATTCTGATGAGCCTTCTTCAGACGGCGCAGGTGGTCTTTGCGCCAGCGCAATTTCTGCTGCATGAAGATGGTTGTGCCGATATTGCGGAGCGAAAGATGAGCCTTGCATTTCCAGAAGATGGCATAGAGATCTTCTTCTGAAGGATGGAGATGATAGATCCAGGGAATAGGACGATACTGTACCTTTTCGAAACCCTGAAGACGCAGATAGACATTCAGTTCCTCAAAGAGTTGGCAGACATCTGAAATCGTGACGTGAATGTTCATGATCAGTCCGCCATAGGTGAGTCCGAAATGCGAGCAGAGGGTCTTGCCTACCTGATGGGCTGGCAGGATGGAATGGAGCTTTCCCTTCTTGAAGAACAGGAGAGAATAGTCCTTGAACCTATCGGAATGGTAATCCATATAGTTGCGGTAAAAGAGAAACGTAGCGTTTCGGGCTTTTGCCACATACGCATCCCATTGCTGGCGATATTCGGGAGTGTATTTGATGATTTCAAACATGATGTCTTGCGTATTGGATAGTTTCAAGCATGATGCCTTGCGTATTTGAGAAACTCGTCGTAATCATAGATATAATCAGCTTCTTCGTACAATTCCGAAGCCAGGACCAGACAGACCGAACCGGCTGAGAAGTTTTCCAGCGTTCGCCAGATGCCTGTGTTGACGAGTAGTCCCTGGTCGGGGCGGTTGAGAAGATAGGATTGCTTCCGGTTTCCATCATCCAGCGTAACCGTGAAGGAACCGCTGGCTGCGATGATTACTTCCAGGCATTCCCTGTGGGCGTGCCCTCCGCGGGCAGCACCTGCCGGAATATCGTAAGTCCAGTAAGTGCGCCTGATGTGGAAGGGCACATCCTTGAAATCCTCCACATTCGTAGCCTGGAAGTCTTCGGATTGATGCGTGTTCTGGAAACGGATGATTTTTCCTATTTCTTTCATGAATCTTATTTCTTCATATATGGGTCGGTGCCCAGGACGGTCTTGGCAAGGCGCTTTGCCTTGTCGCGGAGCGCATTCAGGTCATCGCCCTTCTCGCCGTAGCAGAGAACGACACCCATGCGGCGACCTACGTGAGCCTCTGGCTTTCCGAAGATGCGGATGCGGGTGTGGTCCTCCTTCAGCGCATCAAGCATATTGTAGTTCAATGGCTCTGTGCTTTCCTCAGGAGAGAGGATGACGGCAGAACAGCCTACGTGCTCCAGATGGATTCCGGCGATAGGCAAGCCCATCACGGCACGGAAGTGGAGCTCAAACTCGCTCAGGTTGGTGGTGTGACCGAGGGTAACCATACCTGTATCGTGTGGACGAGGACTCAACTCCGAGAAGATTACCTCACCCTGCTTGCTCAGGAAGAACTCTACGCCCCAGAGACCAGCACCGGTCAGCGCCTTGGTTACTTCGCCGGCAATATGTTCAGCCTTCTTCAAAGCCTCCTCTGGAAGCTGGAATGGCTGCCAGCTCTCACGGTAGTCGCCGCCCTTCTGTACGTGTCCGATAGGTGGGCAGAAGAGGGTAGGACCATTCTTCTGGGTTACGGTGAGGAGGGTGAACTCAGAATCGAAGTCGATGAATTCCTCGATAATCACTTCCTTCACGTCGCCACGACCTTCCTCCATCGCTTCCTTGTAAGCCTCCACCAGCTCATCGTCGTTGTGCACATAGCTCTGTCCATGACCGCTGGAACTCATCAGTGGCTTTACTACGCATGGGAAACCAATCTCATCGGCAGCGTTCTTGAATTCCTCGAAAGTCTTTGCATAGAAATACTTGGCTGTGCGCAGACCCAGTTCCTTGGCAGCCAGGTCGCGGATGGCACGGCGGTTCATGGTGTAGTTCACGGCACGTGCCGAAGGTACAATCTGAATGCCCTCCTTCTCGAAGTCGAAGAGACGCTCGGTGCGGATAGCTTCAATCTCAGGCACGATGATGTCTGGGTGATGTTTCTCAACCACTGCGGTCAATGCGTCGCCATCGAGCATTGAGAACACTTCTCGCTCGTCGGCTACCTGCATGGCTGGTGCATTGTCATACTTGTCGCAAGCGATGACATACTGTCCTGCTCGCTTTGCGGCGATGGTAAACTCCTTGCCCAGTTCGCCTGAGCCCAAAAGCATAATCTTCTTCATTTATATGATGTTTAATATTTTATGTCCCTAAAATTAATCACTAATCACTAATAATTAATCACTAATCATTAATCACTAAGTCCGAATTTCTTTCTGATAAATTCTGCGATAAACTTCTCTGTTTCTTCGATTCCCAGATGGCTGCTGTTGATGCAGAGGTCGTAGCTCTCGCTGTGTCCCCACTTCTTGCCTGTATAGTAATCGTAGTAAGAGGCGCGCTGCTCCTCATGGCTTTCGATAAACTTGCGGGCGCTGGCTCTGTCGATGTCCTTTCGCTTGCACACTGCCTTGATGCGGTCGTCGATGTTGGCGGTGATGAAAATATTGATCACATTCTTGTAATCACGCAGCACATAGTCGGCGGTTCTGCCCACAAACACGCAGTTGCCCTCATCGGCAGCCTTTCTGATGGCGTCGCTCTGGAACTTGTACAGACCTTCCTGCGAGAAGTCGTTGTGATAGAAGGTGTTGTCGCTCAGGAAGGGCAGATGTGTGTGGAAGAGAGACTTGAAGAATCCCTTCTGCTCATCGTTCTGCTCGAAGAATTTCTCCGAAAAACCGCTCTCCTTGGCGGCAAGGTTCAGCAGTTCCCGGTCGTAGCACTTGCAACCGAAATCCTCCGCCAGTTTCTCGGCGATGATATGGCCGCCGCTACCAATCTGGCGACCTACGTTTATGATAATCTTGGTCATAAGCTTAAAAATTTAGCTGTTAACTGTTAACTGTTAACCATTAACCGTTAACTTTCATGTTTTCTTTATGTTGTCTTTTCAACTTATTCATGTACCATGACATTACGATGGCAGCGATGACTGCGGCTGAGAAATCGGAGATAGGCATACTGTACCATACGCCGTCGATATCCCAGATCATCGGCAGGAAAGCCAGGAGGGGCAGGAGGATGAGCAACTGTCTCGACAAGGAGAGGAAGATGCTGATCTTCACCTTTCCGATGCACTGGAAGAAGTTCGTGATGACCATCTGGAATCCGATGATCGGGAAGCAGAACATCACCACTCTGATTGCCTTGATGCCCAGGTCTATCAGCTGCTTATCGGTAGTAAACATTCTCGCACAATAGTAAGGCAGGAACATCGCTATCAGCCATCCCGTCACCATGATGGCAGTGGCAGCAATGATGCTCAGGTTCAATACACGCATCAGTCGGTCCAGTTTCTGGGCACCATAGTTGTATCCGGCAATAGGCTGCATTCCCTGGTTGACACCTAACACGAACATGATGAACACCATCGCAATACCGTTGGCTATTCCGTAGGCACCCACGGAAAGGTCGCCTCCGAAACGCACCAGCTGGTTGTTGATGAAGATGACGATGATGCAGGCGCACACGTTCATCAGGAACGGCGAAATGCCGATGGCGAGGATGTTATCTACGAGTTTTTTCTTCAGTTTGTAGATTCCTTTCTTGAAGTGGAGCAGCTCGCTCTTGTTGCTGAAGAGTTTGATCTGCCACATCAGAGCCATCAGCTGCGATAGGATGGTGGCGATGGCGGCACCCTGTATTCCCCATTTGAAGACGAGGATGAAGAGGGCATCCAGTATCACGTTCATCACCACCGTGAAGATGGTGGCGTACATTGCCTGCTTGGGCTTGCTCGCCGCCCTGAGCAGGGCGTTCATGCCGAAATACATGTGGCTCACCACATTGCCCAGCAGGATGATGACCATATACTCATGGGCATAGATGAGCGTCTGGTCGCTGGCTCCGAAGAATCTCAGGATAGGGTCGAGGAAGAGCAGGCAGATGATGCTCAGTCCGATACCGATGATGAGATTCAGTGAAATCGTGTTGCCCAGAATGTTCTGCGCTGTGGCATAATCCTTTTGTCCCAACTTCACGCTGATGGCTGTGGACGCTCCTATGCCAACACCGGCTCCGAAAGCGGTGGTGAGGTTCATGAAGGGGAAGGTGATGGCGAGACCCGAGATGGCCATGGCTCCCACACCCTGACCGATGAATACGCGGTCAACAATGTTGTAGAGCGAAGAGGCGGTCATCGCAATCATCGCTGGCAGGGCATACTGAACCAGCAGCTTGCCCACAGGCTTCGTACCTAATTCTAATGTCGCTTGTTTATTTTCCATTTATATCTGTTTTTTCCTCATAGCCGCTCGCTCAGCTTCTTTCAGAAAGCAACTGCGGCGGCTACTTGTCTGCAAAATTACAAAAAATATCTGATACCTTATTATATATATAAGAAAAACTTGCATTTCCTGATAAAAACTTCCCTTTTCTTTTGGCATTCTCGTACAAAAACTGTACTTTTGCAGCTTAGTATAAACAATAACAATCTGATTTGTCAACAGCAGTCAGACGAGAAAATAATAATATAACAATCGTACTACCGATAAATGATGAAAAGATATTTGATGCTTTATGCATTCATTCTGTCCACCTTGACATTGTTGGCTCGCGATGGCAAGGTAACTGGCTTTCTGGAGGCCGATATGGTGTCTTTCCCTGGTGGAAAATGCCAGATGTATCGTCTTTATCTCAAGGATAAAGACCTCGACCATACGCCCTTTTCGGTGAACCGCCCTTCGGAATTCCTCTCCCAGCGCTCCATCGACCGACGTAAGCGCCAGGGCATTCCTGTAGATCTGACCGACCTTCCTGTGGCTCCGGCTTACGAAAAGCAGGTGGCTGAGGCAGGCATCGAGATTGTGGGGAAGAGCAAGTGGAACAATACGCTGCTCATCCGCATCCATAAGGACAAGGAGCTTCGCAAGCTGGAAGGCCTGGAATTCATCACCAAGAGGAAGAAGGTGTTCCAGGCTCCCGATTCCGTAAGTCAGCGTATGCGCTCGAATGTGCGCAATGGACTGAACGAGTGGAGTCAGGGCGATGGATTCTATGGCGCAGCTGATGCTCAGCTGAAGTCGCTGAACGGCAAAAGACTCCACGAAAGTGGCTATAGAGGCAAGGGAATGATGATAGCCGTATTCGACGGCGGATTCATGAATGTGGATAAGATTCCTGCCCTGCACAGCATCAAGCTGGCGGGTGTGAAGGATTTCGTGGTTCCTGAATCCAAGAATGTATTTGGAGAGATGGAACATGGCACGATGGTGCTCTCTACGATGGCTGCCAATGCGCCCGACTTCTATGTGGGTGTGGCTCCTGAGGCGCAGTATCTGCTGATAAGATGCGAGGATGAACGCACCGAGAGCCTTGCTGAGGAGGATTACTGGGCAAGTGCTGCGGAATATGCTGACAGCTGTGGCGTGGACGTCATCAATTCTTCGCTCGGCTATCATGGCTTCGATGATTCCTCGATGGATCATCATTATTATGAGCAGGATGGCAACACCGCCCTCATCTCCCGAACCGCATCGATGTGTGCCGACAAGGGAATCGTATGCGTGAACTCTGCCGGAAACGATGGTATGGGTTCCTGGAAGAAAATCAATTTCCCTGCCGATGCCACGGATATCCTCACGGTGGGAAGCATCAACGAACATGGCGTGAATGCTGCCTTCAGTGCCGTAGGACCTACGGCGGATGGCAGAATCAAGCCTGATGTGATGGCCTTCGGAAGTCCTACCTGCGTGATTACGGGCAGGGGAAGCATCATCAATGATAATGGAACTTCGTTCTCCTCGCCGCTGGTAGCGGGTATGGTGGCTTGCCTCTGGCAGGCGCTGCCTGGCAAGACTGCCAAGCAGATCATCAAGCTCGTAAAACTGGCAGGCGATAACCAGCAGCATCCCGACAATGTCTTCGGATACGGTGTGCCTGATTTCTGGAAAGCTTATCAGACGGGAAAAGCGATTAAGTAATCTTGGAACTTTGAACTTGGAACTTTGAACTTTATGATTAGCTTTGCTGCTATATGATAAGGGAAGTTCCAGGGGGGCTAAGTACCAAGTAATAGTATTCATAAAGTTCAAAATTCCAAGTTCAATGTTCAAAGTAAAAAGATTATCTCTATATGAATTAAACTCGATAGTCAGCGAAATCATTTCGATGTCCTTACCCGACAGCTATTGGGTGGAAGCGGAACTCTCCGAGGCTCGCGAGGGCTATGGCGGTCACTGCTATCTGGAACTCATCCAGAAAGATGAGCGTTCCAATACGCCGATAGCCAAGGCTCATGCCAACTGCTGGCGCAACCGCTGGATGCTTATCAAGCCGAATTTCGAGCGGGTTACGGGACAGCGCATTCATGCAGGCATGAAGGTGCTGCTCAAGGTACACGCCCAGTTCCATGAGAACTATGGTTTCTCTTGGATCGTAGATGATATCGACCCCAACTATACGATGGGCGATATGGCGCGCAAGCGGTTGGAAATCATCAATACATTGAAGGAAGAAGGCGTCTTCGAGTTGCAGAAGGAGCTGGTGCTCCCGATGTTCTGCCAGCGCATTGCCGTGATTTCGAGTGCTACGGCAGCCGGATATGGAGATTTCTGCAATCAGCTTGCCGATAATGATTACGGCTTGCAGTTCACCACCCGCCTCTTTCCTGCCACGATGCAGGGCGAGGGAGTGGAGCAGAGCATCATCGCTGCCCTGGACAGCATCAATGCCGAATATGAGGAGTTTGACTGCGTAGTCATCATCCGTGGCGGTGGTGCTACCAGCGACCTTTCCGGTTTCGACACCCTGGCGCTTGCCGAGAATGTGGCTAACTTCCCGCTGCCAATCATTACGGGTATAGGACATGAGAGGGATGAGAGTGTGCTCGATGTGATTTCCTTCCAGCGGGTGAAGACACCGACTGCCGCTGCCGCCTTCCTCATCAATCATCTCGCCGAGGTTTATGCCCGGGTGCTGGATGCACAGGAAACCATCGTACAGAACGTGAAGCACCGGTTGCAGGTGGAGAAGATGAGGCTAGAGAGATTGAGCAGCACCATCCCCGTGCAGTTCTCGCTGGTGAAGACGAAGCAGGGGGCGTATCTCGACCGTCTGATGACTCGCATTACGACGAACCTGCAGTCGAAGGTTTCAGATGCGCATCGCCGTTTAGAGATTCTCTCGCAGAATATCCAGCCGGTATTGGAGCGGAAGATGCTCAATGAGAGTCATCGTCTGCAGCTTCTCCAGCAGCGCGTCCAGGCTCAGGATCCCGAGTTGCTGCTGAAGCGTGGCTACAGCATCACGCTGAAAGATGGCAAGAGCATCCGTTCTGCCTCGCAGCTGAAGGCTGGCGACATCATCGAAACGAGATTCGCCGAGGGCAATATTAAATCGGAAGTGAAATGATTCCCCACACGTCCTGAGGCAATAGGAATTTCCCATACGCCCTGAAAGGGCAGAAGCTCCTAGCCCAGGGCAACGCCCTGGGTATACTAGCATTCAACAAGACGCCCTGTAAGGGCAAAAGCTTTGTATATTGCCTATTAATTGAAAGCTTTTGCCCTTTCAGGGCGACAGGCCTGGACCCTAAAAACCCAGGGCGCTGCCCTGGGCTAGGAGCTTTTGCCCTTTCAGGGCGTATGGATAAAAGCTGGCAATATTTGATTCAAAAGTAAACATTAAACACTACACATTAAACACTATATAAATATGGCAAAAGAAGAAATGAAATACGAGCAAGCTGTAAGAGAGCTTGAGCAGATTGTAGAAAGAATGGAGAATGATGAACTGGATATTGATCAGCTCTCCGAGCAGTTGAAGCGTGCCAAAACCTTGGTGAAGCTCTGCAAGGACAAACTCACCAAGACCGATGAGGAAATCAAAAAGCTTCTCAGTGAGGATTGATCCCTTCTGTTTCCCCCGCTCTGTTTCGGCGGATTTGCAATCCGCCGCCGCCAGTTACCTATTTCGGATTTGCAATCCGCTTCAAGGAACGGCGCAAGAACAAAAAAATCCCCCATAAATTGGCAAAAATATGCCTCAAAACGGCAGAAATGCGTAAAATAATAACGTTTCTACTAAATTTATCGCAAAATAGTTGCAGATTAATAGAATATTTTGTACTTTTGCATTCAAAATATTAGTAGAACATTTAAAAATAGGATGTTATGAAAGACTTAGATTGGTCTAATTTGTCATTTGGCTATCGCCAGACTGACTACAATGTTCGCTGTTACTATCGCGACGGCAAATGGGGCGAAATAGAAGTTTGCTCTGATGAGTATTTGAAATTGCACATGGCTGCAACCTGCCTGCACTATGGTCAGGAGGCATTCGAGGGCCTGAAGGCTTACCGTTGCCCAGACGGCAAGGTGCGCGTGTTCCGTATGGACGAGAACGCTGCCCGCTTGCAGAGCACATGTCGTGGTATCATGATGCCAGAGGTGCCTACAGAAATGTTCGAGGAAATGGTGAAGAAGGTGGTTCGCCTCAACCAGGAGTGGATTCCTACCTACGAGAGTGGTGCTACGCTCTATATCCGTCCTTTGCTCATCGGTACAAGTCCTCAGGTGGGTGTGCATCCTTCTAAGGAGTATTGCTTCCTCATCTTCGTAACCCCAGTGGGTCCATACTTCAAGGGTGGATTCTCTACCAACCCATACGTCATCATCCGTGATTTCGACCGCTCTGCTCCTCTCGGAACTGGTATCTATAAGGTAGGTGGTAACTACGCTGCTTCCCTCAGAGCCAACAATATCGCTCACGAGAAGGGTTATGCATGCGAGTTCTATCTCGATGCCAAGGAGAAGAAATACATGGATGAGTGTGGTGCTGCCAACTTCTTCGGTATCAAGAACAATACATACGTTACTCCTAAGAGTTCATCCATCCTCCCATCTATCACCAACAAGAGCTTGATGCAGTTGGCTGAGGATCTTGGTATGAAGGTAGAGCGCCGTCAGATTCCTGAGGATGAGCTGGAGACCTTCGAGGAGGCTGGTGCTTGCGGTACTGCTGCCGTTATCAGCCCTATCAGCTACATTGATGACCTGGATACAGGCAAGCGCTACAACTTCGGCGAGAAGCCAGGTCCTGTCTCTAAGCATCTGTATGATACCCTCCGTGGCATTCAGTATGGTACTGTAGAGGACAAGCACGGTTGGACAACCGTAGTTATTGAGTAAAAACCAATAAGAGATAATATTAAGTTCAGAGCACTTTGAGGAGTTTTCGCTTCTTGGAGTGCTTTTTTTATATGCTTCTTTAACACTTTCCGGGCTTCATAGATGGCAAGGATCGGTCATCTATTAAGCCTCCAGCTTGCCATCTATTAAGCCTCTTTTTAGTCGTATTTCCCTTTATCTCGTAACCGGGAATACGTAGTATTCTCTATCTACATCAAAATCAAGCACCCACTGGTCAACGATGATATTGTCGTCCAGCGCCTTGATTTCTACAGTATGATAGCCGTCGAGCAGGGTTACGTAGAAGCTCTTGAGCGCCTGTCCGCGCCAATGGTTCATCTTCCATTCCTTGGAGTTGTAATCCTCCTTCATCTGGCAGATTACCGGCTCAGCGCCGTCGATGCTCACGCTTACCCGCATATTCTTCTCGTATGGCAGATAGCTCGGGATGGTGGCGAGGGTAAATCTCGCGTCTCCTATGCTGCTGCTTACGAATCTGTATCTCAGGATGGCTCCCTTTGGCAGCTTCACGGCGTTGTTGCTATGACCCAGCAGCGGTTTCAGCTGGATCTTCTCTGCTGTTCCATTTTTGGCAGCAGGTGCCTGGAAGGCATTCGTCCAGTCGTATGCATTCTTGGCGGTGATGTTTTTGGTGAATGTCACCAGTGGCTGGAGATCCTGATTTCTGTCGAAGGCATCCTGCATCAGAAGCTTGATATCCTTGGCAGGTAGAGCGCCCGGCAACTGCGGAGCTTGCATTTCTGCCCCATTTGTGGCGATGATGCTGCTCCATTTGCCTTTGCCCAGCTTCAGATAGTAGGCGTTGAGCTGCTTCAGGGTGTTGAAGGCGTTGAGGCTCACGGCAGCCGAAGCCTTGGCTTCATTATCATTCGGGAACAGTCCCGGACGGGCGATGTCTCTGGCTTCCTGTGCCTCCAGCTCCTTTTCGGCGATGAGGGCAGCAGAGAAGATTGGATATTTCACGATTTCGAAGAAACCGTCTCGCTGATCGGCAGGCAGGGTTCTTTCCAGATTGGCAGTCTTGGTTTTCAGCAGGTCGTAGGCATAGAGATAGCGCTCCAGCTCATTGCCGAATTCGCCCGAATGAAACTCTGTATCGCCGTATGGCATTGCCATGAAGGCTGGCTGTCGGATGCTGGTCAGGCGATAGTATTCCTCCATCAGAGGCTTGATTTTCTTGGCTGCCACGTTGCCGAAGAGACTGCCGAGCCAGTTCTGCAGGTAGCTGCTGATGCCTCCCTGCAGCGCCTCGCCGTTCCAGGCGAGATCTGAAATCATGGCAAGCTGCAGCGAAACCATCTTCGGATTGGTTACGTTGGCAATCCATGCACAGTCTTCATCATGATGCATCTCCGATCGATGGGATTTCTCCCGGTGCTCCGACTTGGTTTCCAGATAATCCCTGTTGTTCAGCATTTCGAGCACCAGGGCAGGGGAAACATTCTCCAGCTGCATCTGGTTGCCGGCACAGATCATCTTTACGTTCTCCAGGGTCTTCTTATGCTTTTTCTTGTGTTTCTTGCCGGTGATTTCCGTCACCTTGTAGTTTTCGGCAATGCAGATGTCGAAGCTATCCACCACCGCCTTGTTGTAGGCAGCCTCGTGCTTGCCGTCCACCTGCCAGAGGGTGTTGGCTCTCAGTCGCAGCATCAGTCGCGCCAGCTGACTGTAGTTCTTCTGATTCATCCACTTGCTTCCGTTGAGGGCAAGACCTCTGAATTCAATTCTCGGGATTTCTATCTTCTCCGTTCCCACCTGGGTAGAGAGATTCTGACGTGTCTGCGGCTTCAGGTCGTTCCATCCTGCCATAGGCGAAACGCCAGCCATACGCGAAAGCTCCATGATGGCGTAGGCAGTGCCTCGGGCGTCGCTTCCTATCACGATGATCTTGCCCTTTCGGGTTCCGATATAGAAAGCATCCTTGGCTGTGATGAACTTGTGGAGCGGAGCGCCGAGCTTTTCTACGGCAGAAAACTCCTTGTTGGTGAGCTGGTTGAGCTGGTAAATCTGGATGTTGGCACTGGGTTTCTCCTTCGCCTCGTTGCCGGTTACAGCCTTCATGTCGTTGGAAAACATCCTGAGGGCAATCTTCACTACAGGCGAAGTGGTGGCGTTGATAGAGTAGCTTACCTTGCCCGAAGCATCCGCCCAGTTGATGCTGGTAGCTGCAGTCACATTCTCTTTCTTTTTACTCTTGCTGAAGGTTTCAGCGCCTGCCTGCTGTACGGAAAGACAAGCCAGAGAAAGGGCGAAACCTACTATGATTTTCTTATAATTCATTTTTATTCAGTTTTGTCGTTCTTGAAGGTGGAGGGGGAATCCGAAGTTCCTGATGTCGCTTCATCATCTTCTCCAATCTGCAAAGATACATAAAAGTGTTTAATAACTGAAATTATTTAGTTTTTATTTGCTTATTACATTATTTATTGTTACTTTTGCACCATACAAAAAAATAATTATGACATTATATCCAAAATTAATTGAAGAGGCTCTTGCTACCGTCATCTATCCCGGTACCAAGAAGAACCTTATAGAGAGTGAGATGCTGGCAGATACGCCTAGCATCAATGGTATGAAGGTGAAGGTGGTTCTGCTCTTCCCTAGAGATACCGATCCTTTCCTCAAGAGTACCGTGAAGGCGGCTGAGGCTGCCATCCATTATCATATCTCCAAGGAGGTAGAGGTGGAGATCGTTACTGAGTTCAAGTCGGCTCCTCGTCCTGAAGTGGGAAAAATGCTTCCTCAGGTGAAGAACGTCATCGCTGTAAGCTCTGGTAAGGGTGGAGTGGGCAAGAGTACGGTTTCTGCCAATCTCGCCATCGCACTTGCCAAGTTGGGTTACAAGGTGGGCTTGCTCGATACCGATATTTTCGGTCCTTCCATGCCTAAGATGTTCGGCGTAGAGGAGGAACGTCCTTATTCTGTTCACAAGGATGGCAGAGATCTCATCGAACCAGTCGAGAAATATGGCGTGAAGCTCTTGAGTATCGGTTTCTTCGTAAGTCCTACCACGGCTACCTTGTGGCGCGGCGGTATGGCTTGCTCTGCCCTGAAGCAGCTGATTGCGGATGCTGACTGGGGTGAGTTGGATTACTTCATCCTCGATACTCCTCCTGGCACCAGTGACATTCATCTTACCCTGCTCCAGACACTCGCCATCACGGGTGCGGTGATCGTAAGTACTCCTCAGCAGGTAGCGCTTGCCGATGCCAGAAAGGGTATTGACATGTATCAGAATGATAAGGTGAATGTGCCTATCCTCGGTCTTATCGAAAATATGGCATACTTTACTCCTGCCGAGTTGCCGGAGAACAAGTATTATATCTTCGGTAAGGAGGGGTGCAAGAATCTCGCCAAGGAGATGAACGTGCCATTGCTTGCCCAGATTCCTATCGTTCAGAGCATCTGCGAGGGTGGTGATGATGGTGCGCCTGCTGCTACCAAGGTTGATTCTATTACCGGTCAGGCTTTCCTGAGCCTCGCCCAGAGCATCGTTACGGTAGTGAACCGCAGAAATGCCGAGAAGGCTCCAACCAAGATTGTTAGTACACACAAGTAAATAACTGACTTTTCGCAAGTAAGGGGGGTGTCATAAGTCTATGGCGCACCCTTTTTTAGTTTTTCAAGAACACAAGTCCGCCAGGCGTCCCGCCGGATTTGCAATCCGGCGTTAAAAAATGTCCTAACCTATTTTGTCTCTGCGGATTTGCAATCCGCAGCAAAGAAGTATGCTTTTCCTTTTATTTGGGGATTACAAATCCCCTGTTGTTTATAGGTCGAACCTTTTTTACGGCGGATTTCAAATCCGCCGGGACGCCTGGCGGGGGATGGTTGTCAGTACGCACAAGTAAATAACTGGCTTTTCGCAAGTAAGCCCCATACGCCCTGATCAGGGTGTATGGGGCTAGCTCTTTATTTTTTAGCCTCCAGAAGCTCTTCTGCCTCATCCTCTTCTTCTGCAACTTCGGCTGTAAGATTCGCCTTGAGTCTTGCTGAGCGCAACTGCTGTCTGAAAACCAGGCAGGTGGCGAGGAAATATACGCCCGTCTGTATCCAGAGCGCCCTGAATTCCGGCAGAATATCAGCAAGAGATGCTCCCATGCTGCTGATTCTCAGGAATCCTCTGATACCGAAGGTAGATGGGAATACCCAGGCAAATCCCTGCCAGAAGGCTGGAATATTGCTCTGTGGCCACGAAATACCCGTCATGAAGAGCAACGGAACTGAGGTGAAAACCACCAGAAGCATCACGTTCTCACGGTATCTTACCAGGCATGATAGCATCAATCCGAAGAATACGCACGACAGAATATAAGGCAGAAGGAAACCCAGAATGGTGGTCCAGGTTACCATGCTGACAAACCCGAAAAGTTTCGGAACAACCAGCGTCAGGTACATTCCCATCACGGCGTAAACCATGAAATAAACCATCGACTTGCCGAATACAATTCGGAAAATGCCGCCATAATGCTCGCTTACCGGTATCAGTTCGCGGTTTCTGTTCAGCTCTCTCGATGTTCCTGCTGCCATTCCGATGCCCAGCAGCATGGTTTGCTGCAGAATGAGTACCAGCACACCCGGAAGAATCGCATTACCATATCCCCCGGTGGTATTGAATATCGGAACTTCATCGAATTCCAGTGGATGGGCGGTTATTTCATCATCCCAATCCGTGAATCCTCCTCCCTTGGAAATCTGGATTCCCGAGTTGATCTGGCTCGCCACACCCTGTGCGGTCTGGAAAATCGCCTTATAGGTCAGCATCAGACTCATATCGCAATATACGCCCACATGCGCCTGTTCACCACGATTCAGCTTGGTGTCGAAATCGGCTGGAATATAGACGATTCCGTGCACCGCCTGCCTTTGCACCAGCTGCTTTGCTTCATCGAGACTGTTGCAGTAATAGGTGGCCTTGACATCTGGAGAAGCATCGTAATCGCGGATAAACTCGCGGGAAGTATGGCTGTGGCTCAGGTCAACAATCGCCGTATCCACCTCTCTCACCACCTCGTTGTTGTAAATCCACGAGTAGAGCAGCGGATAGCCCAGCGGTACCAGGATGCAGAAGATGAGCACACCCTCATCGCGGAAAACATTGCGCATTTCCGTCTTCCAGATGTAGCACATATCCCAGATTCCATTGATGATCTTATATAATAAACTACTTTTCTTCATTATGGTAGGTATTTATATACTAGCATTGCCTTCTTGATATTCCATACGGTGAGGATTGGCAGGGCACAGAAGAGCACCAGCGCGCCCCAGTGGAGCACAGCATCGCTCATCGGGAAACCATTGAAGATGTTCATCTGGTAAATCATATAATAGTGGCGCATAGGGTAGAGCTGTCCGATGGCCTGGATTGGCGAATCCATGGAGAAGAGTGGATAGGTGGCTCCGCAGATGGAGAAACTCACCACACCCCAAAGCGAACAGATACTCATCGACATACGCAGGGAAGGCATCAGTCCGAAGGCAAAGATACCGAAGCACTGGCAGGACAATACGCTCAGAATGCCCAGCAGTATGATGGGTGCTGCACCTCCCGGATGCGGGAATCCCAATACATAATAGATGTAGAACTCGAAGAGCAGGAAGATGCTCAGGAAGATGAGCGTCTGAGGCAACATCTTACCCGCGATGGCGAGATAAGGATTGTTGTTCGCCATTCGCATCCAGTCTTTGGCTCTGTTGAACTTCAGTTCCGTTCCGATGGAATAAGGGGTGATCAGGAAGATGAACAGCATGATGAGTCCCGGCACCATCACGCTCGACAGATAATAGTTGTAGTTGGCGTAAGGGTTGCCTATCATGTGCAGATCCACGGCGATGGGCTGCAGGAAGGTCATGATTTCATCGTTCGTCTTTCCCAGTGCCGACAGCTTCGCCATTCCGGCTGCTGCGCCTCCCAGGGTGGAAATGGTCTTCAGATCGCGGAAGAGCAGGGAGCCTGCTGCCAGCGAAACGCTGCTGTAGTAGAAGGAAATCTTCGGCTGGCGGGAAGCCATCAGTCCTGCCTCTGTTCCGTTGGGAATCACCAGGAAGGCATAGATTTCGTTCTTCTGGATAGCATGTCTTGCCTCGGCTATGTTCTCATAGTGAGCCACCACCTTGGTGGTCTGGAAAGCGTCGAGCTTGTGCACCAGCTGGCGGGAGGTATGAGAATTGTCCTGGTCAACAATGCCCACAGGCATATCGGTAGGCACACCTCCCTGCATCAGGGTAGTGAAGAAAATCACCACCACGATGGGGAAGATGACCATGCAGAAGAGATAGATGGGATTCTTCCGCATGATGCCGCACTCTCTACGGGCAATATGATATAATTTCTTGAACATTGAAAATCTCAAAGTTATTTAATGATGAGTGACATTCCCGGGCGCAATCCCTCCAGCTTGGTGATAGGACGTGCCTTCACCTCGAAAGTCTTGCGGTCGTAGTCGCCATTATCCTTGGTTGCCTTCCAGGTAGCGTATGAGCCCTGATCTTTCAGGTAGTAAACCTTCATCTTGATTTCCTTGTTGAAGGCAGGAACGAAAGCGGTGAACTCATCGCCCTTGTTCAATCCCTGGAGATGGTCCTCGCGAACATTGAAGGTTCCCCACATATCGCTCATGATAGAGATGCTCATGATAGGAGAACCGAGACCCACCAGCTCGCCTACCTTTGGATAGACATTGCTGACCTCGCCTTCGCACTGGGCCACCTGAACAGTCTCCTTCAAGAGATTCTTCACTACATCTACAGCGCTCTTGGAAGCCTGTGTGTTGTTGGCAGCCATGCGCTTCTCCTGCTCGCGGGCACCATTCTTCGCCATCTCATACTGGCTCTTGGCTGCTGCCACCTGAGCCTCGGTAGCCTTGTAGGCAGCAAATGCTTCGTCGCGCTTCTGACCGCTGATCACACCGTCGTTATAGAGGTTCTGCATGCGGTCGTAAGTCTTCTTGGCAATGGTTGCAGCTGCTTCTGCCTGCTGAACCAGCTGGAAGGCACCCTGAATCTGCTCCTTGCGAGCACCGGCATCGGTAAGATCCTTCATGGCCTCTGCTGCGGCATTGGTTGCCTGGAGCATCTGCTCCTGCGATTTCATCTCTGGAACTTCGAGGATAGCGAGGGTGTCGCCCACGTGAACGTAATCGCCCTCCTTGACTCTCAGTTCTACGATGCGGCCTGGCAACTTGCAGGATACTCTGTATTCTGATACTTCTACCTCGCCCTGGATAGTGTCGTCCTTCTGCTCAAGCGTGAAGAAGCCGATGATTCCCACGAGTATGACAACTGCCGTAAAACCGATGACGGCAAGCAGTATATTGTTATGCTGTGATTTCTTAGACATGTTTTTATCTGAATTTGAATTTTGAAAAATGTTTCTATTGTTACTGCAGAATACCGAGCGCCTTGTTAAGCCCTACCTGGGTAAGTTTCACATCGATTTCCGCATCGATCTTCTGGCTCTGTGCCTGCTGCCAGGCAGTCTGAGCTGCCATCACATCGGTTACCTCCATCACTCCTTCCTTGAATCCGAGGTTGGCGCATCTCAGGTTCTCGTTGGCGCTGTCAATGTTCTTGATGGCCATGTTGAGCTTCTTCTCAGCTTCCTTCACCTTGAACTGGCTCTGGGTAATCTGGAGATGGATCTTCTCGCGGGTATCGTCGAGGTTCATCTGGGCAATGTTGGTGGCTGCCTTGGATGCACGCACCTTATAGGCACCGTCGAACCAGTTCCATACCGGAACCTGCACGATGACACCAATATTCCATACGCCGGTAAACTTCTTCTGGAAACCATTGAACACATTTGGATTCGAAATGGTGTAGCCGCCGGTCAATGCCACATGAGGCAGATAGACGGCGCGAACCAGATTGGTGGCTTGCTTGGAAATATCGACCGTATTCTGGAGCATGCGCAATTCCGGACGGGTATTCATCGCAGAATCAGAAGCGGCTACTCGCTGCTGCTCTGTATCTACAGGAGTTCCCGAAAGAGCCAGTGTCTCCTTGTCTTCATCGGCAAGAGTCACTTCCTGGTTCATCGGAATGCCGCAAAGCTGACAGAGAAGCATCTTGGAGAGCACCAGACCATCTTCTGCCTGGGTAATCTTCATCTCCGCCTCGTTCACCTTTACATCTACCTTCAGCCCATCTGCCTTGGTGGCTACGCCCTGCTGAATCATCTTGTGAACATCGTCGTTGAGCTTTTTCACCAGGTCTCTGTAGCTGGTGGCGAGCTTGTACTTCTGCTTCAGCGAAACGGCAAGCCAGTAAGCCTGGTCTATGCTGTAGAGGGTCTTCTGGGTCTGCATGTCGAGATCATTGTCGGCTATCTGCTCACCGATGTCTGCAATCTTGTTGGCTGCCAGGATGGCGCCGCCCATATAGATAGGCTGGCGGAGCATCACGCTACCAGCCCACATGTTGCGGGTGTCGGTGCGGAAAGCATCTACCACGCTCTGTCCGATGGCATTGCCCTGCTGCTGGATAACGCTTCCTTTCTCGTTGAGCAATCCTCCGATTTTCTGTGCCTGTTCAGGGGTGAGCATTCCCTTGCTTACCAAATCGGCCATCACGTCGTTGGCATTGCCGGTGATTCCACCTACGATGTTGGAACCCAAATTGCTGAATGCTGACTTCTGACCATCATTGAGCAAAGAGATCTCCTTGCTGAACCATTCATATCCGCCCATGGCATCTACCTTTGGCAAATATTTCGTGCGCGCCGATTTCTTCAGGTTGGTCGCCACGTCCTTCTTGAGCTTAGAGGCATTGATCTGCTTGTTGTTGCGTAGCGCCATCGCGCGACAACTGTCGAGGTTCAGAACCATCGTTTGAGCCTCGGCTGCAGTCATTGCTCCCATCAGCATGATAAGAGTTAATATTTTTTTCATTCCTTTACTATAATATTATAATATCGGTGCAAATTTATGGAAATATTCGCAAACCACAAAGGATTTTTTATTATCAAATCTTTAAGAATCGAAAATTACCTTACATTATGGAAAAATGGAACATTCTTCTATTCAAATTCAACAACGATTTCTCCTTCCCAGTCGGGATTTACGGTGAATCCTAATCCTCCTTTCCCTGGATCATCATCTTCTTTCTGGTCGGGGTCGGAGATAGTATGGTCTTTGATGCTGATATTGGTCTGGGTGATGTTGTTGCATTTCACCGGGACGACTTCCTTGGAATATTCCTTGATACTCTGGGCATCTGCATCCAGGATGTTGATGGTCATTTTCAATCCCTTGTTCTCTTCGCGTGGGAAGGTATAGACCGAATAATCCGTTTTGCCTTCCTGAAGCTTGAAGCTTTCGGTCTGGCGGCTCTGTACGCATCCATAACCCGTTACGGCGTCAAGGGTGCTGCTGCCTCCGGTATAGTAAAACTTGATGCTGTGCGCCTCGGCGGGGATAGTGGCGTCGGTAATATGGACCTTAAACTGTGCCACGGCTCTATTCAACAGAATGTAATCATCCGTATCCTCTCCATCTATCACATTGAAAGTGCCGTAATAGAAGAAGGTATCGGTCATCTTGTTCTTGTAGAATTTCACTTTCTCTGGGGAACTGATTGTGCAGTTTCCGTTTCCGTTATGGCCGATGGCAACCATTCGGTATTTTCCCGCATCCAGATTGATCCCGATATCCTCGTAGCCATCTTCTGCTTTCAGATTCAGGGTCTTCACCTTTTCCTCTCCATCAAAAATGGCGATGGATAGTCGGGAGCAGTAATCTTCCAGAGGCTTTCCCTGTACTTCCTCATCTTCTTCTCCGCTTCTTGTTCCCGTAGAATTGTTTTTTGCCACGGACGCATGGATGATTACGTTGGCGTTTGCGTCATGTGAATTGGTACCCGAATCATCGAGTGCAAACTTTTCGCATGAAGTAAGCGTAGCTACCAGCATCAGCAAGAGGGATGCCAGCCAGACATAGGTCTTCTTCTTCATATCACTAAGTTTTTAAGTTTGCTTTCAATGCATGGTGCAAGACGTTTTCTTGCGCATGAAAGTCGCAGCAAATATACGGTTTTTCTGCGAAAATGGCAAGGATATTTTAAAAAGAATGCATATTTTTGGCTAATTATCTTTTTTTTCGTATATTTGCACCCGTTTTTTCAGCGAGAAGAATCATTTGTATCTATATATAATAAGGTACGCGCGAGAGAAATGAATCAATAAGGTATGGTATTTATTTAAATAATAAGGAACAAGATATATTTATGGATAAGAAGATAAAAGCATTGTTTTTCGACATCGACGGCACGTTGGTGAGTTTCAAGTCTCACAGGATTCCGCAGAGTACTGTGGATGCTTTGGAGCAGGCTAAGAAGAATGGGGTAGAGGTGTATATTTCTACAGGTCGCCCCAAGCAGGTTATCAACAACCTGGGTCAGATAGAGCATCTCATAGATGGCTACATCACAGCCAATGGTGCCCGCTGCTTTGTGGAGGATACGCTGGTGAGCCAGCACGCCATTCTTCCTTCTGACGTGAAGAAGATCATCGAGGCTGCTGATAGAGACAACTATCCTGCCATCGTGGTAAGCGAGAGCCGTTTTGCCATTCATCATTATACCGATGAGGTTTATGAAATCTTCTGCAAGGGATTGGGAGTAGATAGCAGCGTCTTCGCTGATGTTAATGATTTGAGTGATGAGCCAATTCTCCAGATTACTCCTTTCTGCACCTTGGAGCAGGAGGCGCTCCTGATGCCAACGCTCGAAAACTGTACTTCCGGCAGATGGCACCCTGCCTTTACCGATATTACGGCACGTGGAGCCGACAAGGGTAAGGGACTCCAGGCAATGGCTGATTATCTGGGCTTGAACATTGAAGAAACCATGGCGTTCGGCGATGGCGGCAACGACATCTCTATCATCAAGAAGGCAGGTGTAGGTGTAGCAATGGGCAATGCTGGTGATGAATTGAAGCAGGTAGCCGATTACATTACGACTCATGTGGATGAGGATGGTGTGAAAAATGCTCTCATCAAGTATGGTGTTATTTAAAATAGATGAGCATTTGTACAAAATTAGATAAGGATTCATATAAAATAGATTGATTTTTGATTCCGTATTCAAAATGGAAGCAGATGGGTGCCTTTCATTTTGTTATAGAATATAAGGTAAGCGTGGTGTTTTGTTTGGAAACATCACGCTTATCTTTTGTTTTGAAAACTGTATGTTTGCTTGGTACTTTCTTGGAAAATATGTCTTTTTGTTGGTTAAAAGTGAATGAAAGCTGTCGAAAAGTAGAGAAATATGCGGAAAATATGCAAAAAGTAGAAGAAAATGAAGTTTCGATTGCATTTTGTTAGCTAAAAATTTGTTTATTTTATAAAAAGTGTGTATCTTTGCACTCGATATTTGTAAGTTGTTTAATTTAAGAGAGAGAAATTATGACAAAAAGACTAACCATGTTAATGGGGGGGCTTGTTCTTTCAACAGGAATGGCTCTCGCACAGACTACTGTTACAGGTAAAGTTGTTTCTCAGGAAGACGGTGAGCCAGTGATTGGCGCATCTGTAAGAATTGTAGGAACTAAGACTGGAACAGCGACTGATGTCGATGGTAATTTTACGCTTCCAAATGCCAGCAAGGATGCTGTCTTGGAAATCAGTTACCTCGGTATGCAGACTAAAACTATGAAAGCATCTGCTAAAATGAAGATCATTTTGGTTTCTGATGCAAGAAATCTTGACGAGGTGGTTGTTACTGCCTTGGGTATGAAACGCTCAGAGAAAACTTTGGGTTATGCTGCCAGTACAGCCAACGCTTCTGAGTTGACTGTTGCTAAGTCTGGTTCCCTGATGAGTGGTCTTCAGGGTAAGATGGCTGGTGTGCAGATTTCTGGTGGTGGTGTTACAGGTACCTCTCAGAAAGTCGTAATTCGTGGTATTTCTTCTGTTTCTAGCAACAACCCATTGTATATTGTTGATGGTGTGCCTATCAACAATGACCGTTTGGGTGATAACTCTGTTGACTTTGGTAGTGGAGCAGGCGACATCAACCCAGAGGATATTGAATCGGTAACTGTACTGAAGGGTGCTTCTGCTACTGCTCTTTATGGTTCCCGTGCAGCCAATGGTGTTATCATGATTACTACAAAGAGGCCACAGGGTGACAAGAAGGCTTCTATCACTTACGATGGTTCTTTGACATTTACTGATGTGCTTCGTGTGCCAATGACTCAGAATCTCTTTGGTCAAGGTTGGGGTTCCTGGTCTAATGAGGAGAACGGTTCTTGGGGACCTCGCCTCGATGGTCGTGAGCATTGGTATGGTTCTACCGGTCTTTCTAACGGCGAGACTTTAACCAAGCCTTTTTCTTATGTTAAGAATAATATCCGTGACTTCTATCAGGTAGGTAAGGAATGGAACAACAACGTATCTCTCCGCTATGGTGATGAGAAAGTAGGTATTGTTGCATCTTACGGTAATGTAAGTTCTAATGGTATTACTCCTAATGATGGTGATACATATCATCGTAATACCTTCTCGCTCCGTGGTTACGCCAATATCGACAGATTCCATCTGGACATGTCCCTGAACTATGTTCGCAAGGATATGCGCCGTTCTCGTGATATGTATATGGAGTTGCTTCAGGGTGCTTCTGATGTTCGTTTCACAGATATGAAGGATTACAACCTTGAGCGTAACAATGTAGATAACTACTATACATTGTATGCTACCAACCCATATTATATGGTAGATAACTTCTATTCTACTTACCAGGACGACCGTATTTATGGTAAGTTGGAGTTGTCATACGATATAACCAAGGATATCAAGGTAATTGGCCGTTTCGGTGGTGATTATACCAATTATAAGACCGAGCGCATCGAACCACGTATTCTTTATACCGAGGGTTCTTATCAGGCAAATGGTAATGGTACAACTGTAGGTAATCAGGGTTACTATTCTAAGTATCGTTCTCAGCGTGGACAGATTGATGCCAGCCTCTTATTGACCGGTAATCATACTTTCGGTGATTTCTCGTTAGGTGCAACCTTAGGTTGGAACTTGAACCAGAGAAACTATGATAATGTAGGTGGTTATAATGAGCAGTTGGATATTCCAGGTTGGAATTCCTTGAGTAATACATCTTCCTATTCGATTACTGATACTGACTCATGGAATAGAAGATTGTTGGGTCTCTTGGGACAGGTTGAATTGGGTTATAAGGATTGGGCTTTCCTGAACCTTTCTGCCCGTAACGACTGGTCTTCTACTCTTCCTATGGGTGATAACAGCTTCTTCTATGGCGGTGCCAATGTGTCTGTACTTCTGAATCAGGCTATTCCTGCTTTGAAGAATGTCAAGCAAATCGACTTGTTGAAGGTTCGTGCAGCTATAGGTCAGACAGGTAATGATGCTAATGTATATATGACCAATTCATATTATGTACCAGCTCAGTATTACTATACTTATTTGCCAATTTCCGGTGTTTCTGGTTTGACAGAGTATAACCGTTTGCCAAATAAGTCATTGAAGCCTGAGATTACAACTGAGTATGAGCTTGGTTTGAGCGGTACATTCTTTGGCAACCGTTTGAGCTTCGATGTGGCTTACTATGATCGTACAACCAAAAATCAGATTATCTCTGCTACTTTGGCTCCAGAGACAGGTTATACTTCTAACACCCGTAATGTAGGTAAACTTCAGAACAAGGGTATTGAGGCGATGGTTAATTTTACTCCTATCCGTACTAAGGATTGGGAGTGGAGTGTAGGTGCTACATTCGCTAAGAACTGGAGTGAGGTGAAGGAACTTTGGGATGGTCTTGACGAATATACCATTCCTGTAGGTACTATTACAACAGGTAAGTATTCTTCTATGCGTGGTGTATCTTACGTATTGAAGGTCGGAGAACCTATCGGTATCTTTAAGTTGCCAGCAACAAAGACCGTTCAAGATAAAAACAGTCCATATTATGGTTATAGAATCGTAAATGGTAATGGTTTCTTGCAGTCTAGTACTACAGATTATGATTATCTCGGTTCTTCTCAGCCAGATTTCGTAATGGGCTTCACTACACATCTGAAGTGGAAGAACTTGAGTCTTGCTGCAACGGGCGACTGGCATAAGGGTGGATTGATGTATTCTGAGACATCTTATATTACTCACTTCAATGGTAACTCTACAGAGACCGTATTCAATGAGCGTGATGCTTTTGTTTATCCTCATTCTGTAAAGATTGTTGGTGGAGAGTATGTTGAGAATAATATTCCTGTAGCTTCCAACTATATGAATTATGTTCAGGGTAACTATAGTTACAACCCAGAGGTGCGTCGTGATTTCGTTGTAAGCCGTTCTTACTTCAAACTCCGTGAGTTGGCTTTGACATACGATGTCCCTAAGACAATCACAAGTGCATTGAAGATGCAGAAGTTGTCTTTGAGTCTTGTTGGTCACAACTTGTTGCTCATCACTCCAAAGCATCAGAATTATATCGACCCAGAGTCTTCTAACTTTGGTAATGATATCAGTTCTGAGTTTGGTGAGACTATGGGTTCTGTGTCAACTCGCAACTATGGTATTAACTTGAAGGTTGTATTTTAATTAAAGGAGATTTCTTATATGAAAAGATATAAATTTTTAAGCGCAGCATTGCTGGGAGCCGTCTTGACAATGGGTACTGTTACTTCTTGTAGCGATTCTGGCTATTTGGATATCAACTACAACCCTAACTATCCTTCTACAGCTTCCTACAAGCAGTTGCTTCCGGCTGCCGAAGGTTCTATCGTGGCTGTCAGTGGTCTTTATCAGCAAATTACTGGTGACTTCTGGTGCCAGTATGTAACACAGGGTAATAGTACAAACCAGTATAATACATTGGCTAACTATGCTGTAACAACATCAGGTTCAATTCCTCCTGTTACTACGGTTTGGCAGAATACATATGCCAACAGTCTGGAAGATTTAAAGCTGGCTTTGGCTTCTGCTGAAGAAAGTAAGGCTTGGAACTATTGGATGGTTGCCAAGATTCTTCAGGCCTATAATTTCTTGGTATTGACTGATACTTATGGCGATATTCCGTTTACAGGTGCTCTTGATATTGAGAACAATCCACATGCTGCATTCGATGATAGCAAAACCGTAGTTTATCCAGGTATCCTGGAGATGCTGGATGCTGCCATTGCCAAACTCGATGATGCTAAAGCTGCAGAAAAAGCTTCACCTTTAGGTGTTGTTGACTGTTTCTTGGGAGGCAGTATGGATAGCTGGGCAGGCTTTGCAAAGAGTTTGAAGTTGAAGATGTATCTCAAAGACTTCGATGCTCATAAATCTGATATTCAGGCTTTGCTTAGTGCAGGTGGTCTCTTGGAGCAGGATTGTGCTTGGGTAAATTGGGAAGATGGTACTAATAAGGGCAATCCTCTTTATGAGTTTAATATCCGTCAGTTGAATACTACTGAGAATATTCGTGCTTGCCATACTTTCTTAGAGTATCTTTTGGATAAGAAGGATCCTCGTATCATCAAGTTGTATGAGGTAACTGCTAATGCCAAAAAAACTCTCGGCTATTCTTCTGATGAGGAACTGATTGCTCACATGGATGAATGCTATGAGGGTCTTCCTTGTGGAACAAAACCAAATACTGATGAAACTACAGAGGGTGGCATTGCAATCTCTAAGTCTTCTCGTATGAAACAGGCTTATAATGATGCTGTCTATCTGATGAACGAGGCTGAATGCGAATTGATGATTGCTGAGGCTTATGCTCGTTTGGGTAATGCTGAAAAGGCTGAGGAATATTATAATAAGGGTGTTCTTGCTGGCTTCAGCCGTTGGGGATTTGATGGTACAGCATTCGTTGATGGTGCTTACAAGTTCGATAAGGCCGATATGCTTCATAGTATCGCCATGCAGTATTGGGTAACTTATGCTGGTGCGAATGCTTATGATGGCTGGATGACCCGTAACCGTTTGGGTATTCCTGAGGTTCAGGCTAATATTACTGTTCGTAAATCAACAACTGCTTTGCAGCGTGAATTGTCTGATGGTTATGTGTTAGGCAATTTGGTTGATCCAGGTGCTAGCAATATGAATGCCGGTGAGTATCCTATGCGATTGCTTTATCCTACAGCTACTACATTGTATAACTCTGCTGCTGAAAAGTATGTAGAAGAGAATGGAAACTCGCTGACCAAGAAACTTTGGTGGGAGAAGTAATGATTATTAATGTAATAAACGAAAAGTCATGAAGAAAATATTATATTTTTTGAGCTTTGTTTTCGTAGCATTGTTTACTGCATGCTCTGAGGGAGACGATTTCGATATCGATTATACTCCTATTGCTCCTATTGGTGGTCAGTATAGAATCAATGTGGAGAGAGGTTATGATGCTTCTAAGACAGATGCAGAGTATTGGGCTTCTAATCCCGCGGATGCTGAATTCATCTTTAAGACTGATGGTACAGGAACCACTTCGGGTGTTCTCTATGCCTATCTCAGCAATACTACCGATTATGATAAGGATAAGGCATGGATTCGTGTAGGCTCAACTGCCTCTAAGGCAGCTTACGCCATCAATGCTAAGGTATCTATTGATATGAGTGCTTATACTTTCGGTGGTGAGAATGTGGATGATTTTATAGGTAACTCTGCTACAGCTACCGACAAGGTAACTGTTAGCGGTAAGTGTGGTCACAATACTTATACTACTGTATCTGGTTCTGTGACAGATGAAATCAGTTTCACCTATTCACGTTCAGACCAGCCTGGATATCATTACAGAGTAACAGGATTTAAGTCTACGGGTTGGGCTGAGGATAACAAGTAATATACTTTTGCTATACATGAACTATTCCTAGATGATGTTTCTAATGATATTGTCTAGGTATAGTATTAAAGATATAAGGCAAAGTGATTTGCCTCGTTGTTGACCAAGTCAACACTTATATCTCTCTCGTCTTGGGGACTGGCAGTGGCCGGTCCCCTTTTTTTGTTTGACTATAGCATGTATGTTGTCTAATTCTATCTCCCGACGTATCGTTTCAACATAAAGTCACCTTCAGAAATAGCTTCTCAAAAACAGCAATTATAATTTCATTCTCCTTTCACAATTGTTATAGTATACTTATAATCAGTTATTTAAGTGTGAAAGGAGAATTCTCGGAAGCAACAATAATAATCAGCAGAAAGAACTATTAATATAAGGAGAAGGCAACTTAGTCTAAAGGTGAAGACAACTTAGTCTAAAGGAGAAAGCAACTATCACAAAAGGAATAGAAAAGGCTTCTTTGTATCGGATGACCCGGGTCATCCATATAGATGACGGGAGTGAGCCATATAGATGACCCGAGTCATCCATATAGACGAGCTTAGTCATCCATCCGATAAACCGCCTCTTTTCGCCTGCCAATATCTATCCCTCATCCTTCTGGTTACTATGCTTCATCCCAACATTCATAACAAAGACACCCACTATTCATTATCAAAACACCCACTATTCACTATCAAGACGCTCATTATTCACTATCCACATCGCCATATTTAAGCTTAGCCATCAATTACCATCTCAAAATTAAGTGATTTTTCCTTTCACACTTAACTCTCTTATTTTCAGTATAATCCACATTCCGTGAAAGGAGATTTATGATCCACCTTATTTTTTTTCTGCAAATGTATCCCCCTAGAATTTGGTGGATTTATAAAAAAGTTATACCTTTACCCTATTAAGAAAACTGCTGGTGCCCCGATAAACATCTATGATTAGTGTTTACCTCCTACTCGATTTTATAGGATGGAAGGTACTAAATCGTTCAAAAAGGAGTACTTTTGAACCACGGATGGGGCGAACCGGTAGAGGATGACTACGTAAGTTTCGAAGGAAAGAAGAATTGCGAAGGTAGCTCTGCCTTCCAGTTGATGGGCGATGATACCTGGCGTGTAGCTTATATCCAGTATAGCGATCAGCCTAAGCACTATCGTATCTGTAAGGCAGATAAGTATCTCCGCAATTTCTCAGATCCAGTTGATATCAAGGGTGTAACGGGTCCTCAGCATGGTAGCTTTATGCGAATTACCAAGAAAGAGTATCAGCGACTCCTGAAATGGGACAAGGAGTTGAAGGCAAGTCATTGATAGATAAAATAACTTCCCCCGCTGCTCTTGCAGTATTTGCTTAAGAGCTGCAGAATGAACTCGGCATTCTCACGTACGTGTTGTTCGTCACCATCATATCCGTTGATGAGAACCACGAGGTGAGTGGTGCCGAGTGTCATTTTTGTACGTTCGTGGTCACTGGTAGGAGTTCCTACACCTCCCCTTTCATCTCTATATACTGGTAAGCCTTCTATATTGATCATTCCTCTTCCAATGCCTTCGTAAGGCTCGCCTGCCTTGCCTACTCCTAAAGTAAGCGTGTCGCCTTCGAACTTGTCGGCATCAAAACCACCTATGCTATAGCCATAGGCTATGCTTGCCAGGTTTACCAGATCAACTAAGGTATCTCTCTGATAGAGTTCCTTGCCCTGCAGTATTCTGCGGATAAGGGCTTCAGATGCCGGGCGATAGCGGGAAGGGTCCTTGCCGCAGGCGCGATATACCTTTCTTGTTGCAGCAATACCGCTTATCTCTTTGAGCGATTCTGTTGTGAGAGAACTTTTGAACTTTTCTCCGAGCGCATTTATCTCATCCCAAAGTTCCTTGCAATAAGGCGAGTTCTCAACATGAGCTTCTACGCATGCACCTGCAAAAGTAGGACATACGGATTCTATTTCTTGTGAAACGATAATCTTCATGATACTTTTCTCCTTTTATATAATTAAAAACTCTTGAATAGACAAGGCAAAAATACGAAGAAATACTGTAATAGCCAAATAATATGCCTCTTTTTTGTGGAAAGTTTCAAGTTATCCCTTCTGTTATGGATAGAATTTGCTGAATCCTGGTAAATGTTTTAGGCTTGCTAGCTTAAAATGTGTATGTGTGTCCGAGCACAAATGCGTTTCGAGTGTCTATATATATAATAAGGTGAAAAAACTGTTTTAGAACTTTGTTGTGTTTATGAATGTTAAATTCTAAAGAAAAAAGCAACTTTTTCCTCAAAACATTTGGTGGAATGAAAAATAGTTAGTACTTTTGCACTCGCTTTTGAGAAATCAAGTATTACTCTAAGCAACTAAAGAAAGAGTTCTTTGAAAGATTTTACATAAACAGACAAGTAGTACAAGAAGC
>ERZ791702.40-NODE-40-length-103912-cov-84.5499_pt1 | contig 103912 bp, 71 predicted proteins | sample MGYA00510050_ERZ791702 | MGnify/ENA primary metagenome ERZ791702 (study PRJEB30046, sample SAMN00715230) | human gut metagenome | study: EMG produced TPA metagenomics assembly of the A metagenome-wide association study of gut microbiota in type 2... | reverse complement strand
GCTTCTTGTACTACTTGTCTGTTTATGTAAAATCTTTCAAAGAACTCTTTCTTTATGTTGCTAAGAGAAAGTGTATTTCTCAAAAGCGAGTGCAAAAGTACTAACTATTTTTCATTCCACCAAATGTTTTGAGGAAAAAGTTTCAAAAAACGCCACTTTTTAACAGTTATAAACACTTAAACAAACTATCAGATACTCAGCACCTTATAATATACATGCGCACACTGGGGCGCGCATACATACGCATATATGCGCACGCTCTCGCGCGCGCATATTATATATTGTATTCAAATTTTTTGCTTATTTTTTAAGGGTAAACTCAAACTTGAGACCGCCTTCCGGCAAATTACTTACCCGAATAGTACCTCCATGCAGGAGAACGGCATTCTTTACAATGGCAAGTCCGAGGCCAGTACCACCCATTTTGCGGCTACGTCCCTTATCCACCCGATAAAAGCGCTCAAACAAACGGGCCAGATGCTCCGGTGGTACTCCCTGACCATTATCCTGGAAAATGAAATGCCATTTATTTCCCTGTTCCTTCGCCTCCAAGGTCATCTTGCGCCCCTCTCCAGCATAAGCAATGGCATTATCTGTAAGATTGCGGAAAATACTATATATCAGACTTCGGTTTCCCTTCACCACGATATGTTCCGGCATCCGGTTATCAAAAGTCATTTTCCTTTCCTGTCGAGCCAACGCTGTTTCACGGGTAATATCAGCTACCATCTGGGTAATATCTACCGCTTCAAAATCTATCATATCAGAACCATCATCCAAACGGTTAAGCGTAGAGATGTCGTGAAGCAAGGAGGTCAACCGCTCACTTTGGGCAAAGCAGCGTTGCAGGAATTGCGCCTTGGTCGCCTCATTGATATGCGGGTTATCCAGAATCGTTTCCAGATATCCCTGAATACTAGCCACAGGAGTTTTCAACTCATGAGCGATATTCTGAGTAAGTTGTCTTTTCAGGATATCCTGTTCTTTTCGGGTAGTCTGCACGCGCTTATACATCTTGATGATTCTTTCAGCAATTTCTCCCAACTCATCCCCCGGGAAGCTTGCCAAATCTTCTACCTCCAGGCTTTCATTGTGATCTGCCTTATAGGCAAATATACGGAGTTTGGAAATATTACTTCCCAAACGACTGGTGAAACGATAAAGCACAAGCGTAAGAATGATGACGGCAACAAGAGCAAACCAGATATAATGCTGATCAGCCTGAAGCGACTTTGCCAAATCATCGTTATACGGCAACGCCGTACGCACAACCAGCTGATTTTTAGGAAAATAGGATGCCACATAGAAATAATCGTGCTTGAGAGTGGAAGACTGGCGTTCTACACTGGTTCCCATTCCATCCTGAAGTGCCTCCGCAATCTCCGCTCTTTTTGCATGATTGGAAAACTTGCGAAAATCCTTACCCATATTATCATAGATAACCTTACCATCAGGCTTGATAAGAGTCACTCTCAAGTCTTTACTTTCGTGTTCCTGAACAAAATCCTCAAGTTTAGCCTCAGCCACCCTGACACTATCCACCAGATTCACCGTATCCGACAATAGAATACCATTTGAAGAAGAGAGAGCGAGATCCTCCACCAGCAACTCGTTATAGTTGGCAAGTTTCAAGGTAAGGGTACTAATCTTATACTGCTTCTCTCGTGTTTGCTGAAACACGATAAAGCTGACAGCGAACACTAGGAACACCGCCAGCACACTAAAGTACAATTTTCTACCTACAGTATTTGTTTTAAGCATCGAACTTTAAAAACTGAATATTAAACTTCACAATTATCTGTAAATCAAAGTCAAACCAATCAGGCATCGAAATAATATCCGAAACCGAGACGAGTCACGATGCACTTTGCAAATCGTCCAACCTTTTTACGCATACGGGTAATATTCACATCCACGGTACGATCGAGCACCATCACATCCTTAGGCCACACCCGGTCTATCAATTCCTGACGGGAGAAGACTCTGCCCTTTTCTTCCAACAAGAGATGGAGCAATTCAAACTCAGTCTTGGTAAAAGGAACAGCTTCGCCATCAATGCTAACCGTTTTCTTATCAAGATCCAGCACCAGCCCCTGATAGCCAATCACCTTAGGTTCATCAGCACTACCATTCTGTTCTGCGGTACGGCGCAATACGGCACGAATGCGTACCATCACCTCACGGATGGAGAATGGCTTGGAAATATAATCATCAGCACCCAGGTTGAATCCCGTCAACGTATCATTCTCCGTATCCCGAGCGGTAAGGAAAATGATTGGCACATGGGCAGTCATCGGGTTCTCTTTCAACTTCTTAGCCAGTTGGAATCCACTCATACCTCCCATCATCACATCCAGCAGCAACAGATCATAGGATGCAATATCCATTTCCAAAGCCTCTTCGGCAGAATTGGCTGTATCCACATGATATCCTTCTATTTGGATATTGAAACTCAAGATTTCACACAAATCCTGTTCATCATCAACAACAAGAATTCTTTTATCCGCCTTTTCCATAATCTATTTTTTATAAATTCGTAATTATGGTGCAAAAATACATTTTTTATCTCGTAATAAGCGTTACATCAGATTACAATTTTGTAACAACAATGTGTTTTTTACAAAAAAATGATAAAGCATAGCACAATATTACACTTTTTAACTTAGTGTAATTATATTGGCTACATCATATAACTAAACAAATTGCTTTTCTAATAAATAAAACCCTGCAATACTTCTATATAAACGAGAAGTACTGCAGGGCTTTTTTATCTTTCTGAAGAAGAGAGAGGACTATGCCAATCTCTTCTCCAGGCGCTCACGGATAGCAGCGATGAAGCCGGCTGAGTTGACAGGCTTAGCCTCAACACCTTCCATCAGGTTGACGAGATCCTTGGTAGCGATACCATCATTCAAGGTATCGAAGCAAGCAGCCTCCAGCTGGTCGCCGAAGTTCTGGAGATCCTGAAGTCCATCCATCTCACCACGCTTTCTCAAGGCTCCACTCCATGCAAAGATGGTTGCCATTGGGTTGGTAGAGGTATCCTCACCCTTCAGATAGCGATAGTAGTGACGGGTAACGGTACCATGCGCAGCCTCATACTCATACTTTCCTTCTGGAGAGACCAATACAGAGGTCATCATAGCCAGAGAACCGAAAGCGGTACTGAGCATATCACTCATCACATCACCATCATAGTTCTTGCATGCCCAGATGAATCCACCCTTGCTACGGATTACACGAGCCACCGCATCATCAATCAATGTATAGAAGTATTCGATGCCGAGTTCAGCAAACTTCTCCTTGTAGTCACTCTCGTAAACCTCTTCGAAGATCTTACGGAACTGCGCATCGTAAGTCTTTGAGATGGTATCCTTGGTAGCAAACCAGAGATCCTGTTTGGTATCGATGGCAAACTTGAAGCAGCTGTGAGCAAAGCTGCGGATGCTCTTGTCGGTATTGTGCATACCCTGGATAACGCCGGCACCATCGAAGTTGTGGATTTCCACTTCCTGCTTCTTTCCGCTCTTACTCTCGAACACGAGTTTGGCTACTCCCGGTTCATCGGCACGGATTTCCACACTCTTATATACATCTCCGTATGCATGACGGGCGATGGTGATAGGCTTCTCCCAGTTCTTCACACAAGGGTGGATACTTGGGATGGTGATAGGTGCACGGAACACAGTACCGTCCATAATACTACGGATAGTACCATTAGGGCTCTTCCACATCTTATGAAGCTTATACTCATCCATACGCTGTGCATTAGGGGTGATGGTAGCACACTTTACTGCTACACCATATTTCTTGGCAGCCTCAGCAGAGTCGATGGTCACCTGGTCGTTGGTCTGGTCACGATAAGGCAGACCAAGATCATAATACTCAGTTTTCAAATCCACAAAAGGAAGAATCAATTCATCCTTGATCATCTTCCAGAGAATTCTTGTCATCTCATCACCATCCATCTCTACCAATGGAGTCGTCATCTTAATCTTTTCCATAATCTATACAGTATTAATATTGATATTCGCAATTTGTCTGCAAAGATACGGAAATTATTTTAAAACAACACTATTTTTAGTCAATCATTTTACATTTTGACATTATTTACGTATAAAAATACAGATTTTTGCCATCTTCCTCCTTTTTAATTGGTGCTGATTGGCAAATTATAAACAAATATTTTCAACCTGTATGAATGAAAAATAGAAATAGACCGAACACCGCACAAATACGACATAATTTATTGATAAACAACAACTTGCAGAGTGCGGTTCCCGTGCGGAGTGCGGTCTAAAATGCAAAATTGACTCACCAATCAACAGGCATCGCTCCACGAAGTTCTTGTACGAGTAGTTGTTGAAACTGTCCCGCCTAGACAGTCAGACTGCCGAACTCTGACAGACTAGCTGTCTAGGCGAGACAGTTTCAACTAGCTTCACTCAGACAATGTATTCCACTGCCATACACATCTCGAAATCATTCCAACCGTACAGGTAGAAATAATTTCTCCATTGATAAAATCCTTTAATTAAGAGATATGGAGTCTCCATATCTCTATCATTTATTACTTTACGCCTGCACTTTTTGCTGGTCATCAAGTGTCACTCATTTCAAATTATAAACAAATATTTTTGAGTTCGGGTCGTCCACGATTGTAAACAATTGAGAATCGTCATTTTTCACAGCCAACGTAAAGGTGGCTTTATCCAAATGATAAATATCTTTTAGATTGCCTTGATAATCGTATTTATAGACATAACTAGCTGTAGGCATAGGAGCATTAAAATTTTCTTTTTCCCCTGAATATAAGGCATAAACGTAGTTGTCGGAATTTGCCGCATCCAAGAACCCTAGGCCATCCTGCAATTGATAGTCATCATTTTTCACTTTATAGTTCATTGGCTTCACTACAGCATCCTTACGATGAATCAATGTTCCATCCTTTATGTCATAAAATCTCAACACCCCTGCAGCAAAGGAAAAGTTCACTAGTATTTTCTTATCAGAAGACACAACCGAACGTCCAAAATTAGCCATTGCATCAATCATTTTATTAGAAACCTTTTCCTTGTTTGGCAAATAAGAGCCATAAGTGGAATACTTTTTTAGAGAATCATTCAACAAATCAAATTTATGATTTTCAAAAACTCCCAATGCAGCATACCCTTTTCCTATATTGTTTATGCAATAATATCGATCATTAGACTTCAACTTGTCTATTTGCGTAGGATTACCATTATTTGCTAAATTGCCAAAGTCATACTTTAAAAGTTTACCTTTACCTAAATCATACACATAAAGCCACGTTTCTTCATTATCTTTCAACAATTCAAAATTCGAGGCATCCAACACCTCGTCCTTTGCCTCTCCTTTAGGAGCCAATTGATATTTGAGTTTACCCGTTTCCATATCAAACACCTTTATCATTCCCTTTGCATCTTTAAAATCAGAAACGATAAAAGAGTTCTGCTCTGCAGCTAAAGCCATAGGCAAACCAACTTCTACAGAGATTTTTCTAGCACACTCTAATTGCTTTACGTTGGTGTTTTCTTGCTTACATCCCCATACAGCAATCAAAGCAGCACAAACACTTAACACTAAAATAACTTTCTTCATAAACATTCTTTTTTAAGGCCAAATGCCACTTTAAGATTAAAGAGGCACTTGACATATTTTCATAATTGGTATTGCCAAATTTCATGGGCGTTACTTTTTGTATTCATAGTAAAGAGATAGAGGCATTTATTGTCATCAGAAACCTTTATGTTGTAGCCAACTTTGTCTAGTATGATATGGCGTAAAAGCTTCCCATCCCAGTCATACACCTCTACCTCATTGCCAAATTGAGACTCCATATAATTCTTCGGCTCTTGTCCTTCCTTATTTTTCTCTATCAAAAAAACATATATTGCCTTTTGGTTTGCATCCATTCTAAGAGATTTTCCGCTTATCTTAGTGGGAGCATAATTTCCGTCAGCAATCTCTTTGTAATCTAATTTCTCAGAATATAGTTCCTTCTCTACTTCAACATTGCCCTCATCTATCTTAAATAGGAAAGCATAACGTTCCCATCCGCACAAATACAAGAATTTATCTTTGTTTCTAAAAAAACTCGCATTGTCCGTATAAACGGAATGCTTTGCCAAACCTCCCTTTTGATTTTTGTCTTTTGGCCAATAGTTTAAGGGGGTTAACGTTGATTTTTTAAAATTCACAACCGTAAATATATGTTCTATTTGGCTATATGGAGCACCACATATCAAGAATGTAGAATCTGAAAGCATAATATAATTACCAGGAATATATCTTAGAGCTGGCAACTTAGTCAAATCATAGCTTTCATCAATCTTATAATTTCCATTAAGCCATTTTGCTTGTGCAACTCGTGACAATGAGTATATTTTATTCCCATTGGAAGAACAATTAAGCACATACAGACTTTTGTCTGACGAAACCGCAAATGCCGTTTTGTCATATTCTCCATGTCCAGCACCTCTCATAAATGCAAGGGTTTTGGTCTTAAGTGAGTCTCCTTTCTGAACAGAAACATTAGTATTAAATTTGTTAGAAAATGAACTCAAAAGCCAAACACTATCTGCAAGAATGCTAGGATTAGCACCTGCATTTAAAGAATCTGTAACCATAAGTTCTCCCTGCAAGTTTTCTGTTTCCACATACTTTTGCTCAGAAGAACAAGATATAAATCCTAAGCACAAGCCTATGATTATCAAATTATTTTTTAAAAATCTCTTCATTTGCATAATTTATTAATTAAGAGATATGAAGAATCCCTCCTCCATATCTCTATTATTTACAACTTTACGCCTGCACTTTTTGATGGTCATCAAGTGTCAACACACCTTGTCCACTAGCAGTACTTACATTTACACTGCACTTCCTTGTAGGACTCGCATAACAAGGAAGATAGACTCCACCAGATTCTGACTGGGAAAGTGCCTCAACATTTTCCATCAACACAACATCTCTTGAAGGGTTGTCTTCTGAATAACGGCTAGAATAAGCCATTGCACCAGCACAAGCTATCGCAAGGCATAATGCTCCTAAAAATTTATTCTTCATATTCTGCACTTAATTTAAAATTTAAGAATTCTTTTATAAATATTTTTCACTTTTTCATTTTTTATGGGACTACCAACAAACAATATTTCATTATTTTCTCCTAATAAAAATGAATGATATTTATTATCAATCGGCATAGAAGGATTCAGCTTTCTAAACTCATACGAAGTATCAATATAGACAGAACTCTGTAAATCCGTAACGCCTAGTTCTAAATTTATATCATCCATTTCAGATGGCTTGGGAGCCACAATAAAAATATAGTTTATATCTACACCCTTAGCTCTAGCCTCCATTATCAAAGGATTCCAAATGCGAAGTTTATTCAAGGCACATGGGGTACACTCTGTAGAATCTATATATTCAACCATCGTGTACTTCTTATCCAGTTCATTCAGAGGATTACGCCGACATTCCATCTTGTCTAGGCACAACTCAATCGGACGAGATTTCATTTGTTCAATCTTGTCTCTCACTTGTTCCTTCTCCGACTTGCAGCCCAAAAAGAGCAAGCATATCATCGTACCTATTATAGATAGTTTAGCCTTCATTTTTAGTGCAAAATTGTTTTTGTTGCTTACAAAATTAGTAAAAAAACACTTAACTTCCAAATATCAGCAGTACATTTAGTACACTATCTTTTCTACTTCAGTAAACTTACACATCACAACTAGCAACAAATCAATATATTAACATAAAAAGTACATTTAATACATTCTTCATTCCAATGCCTTAATAAAAGCATCAAACTTCTTTATATTATCAGACTTAAACAATAGCAGAACTAATTTCTTACGCTTATTGGTAACACTCTGCTTTGAAATACCCAAAAGAATCGCAATCTGAGAAGGGGAAAAAGAAAGTCTTGTCAGCAAGCAAATTCTAAACTCATCATCTAAGATTCCGTCAAATAAAGACATTCTTTGCCAAAACGCAGGCAGATTTGCCTCAATCAATTTCTGCAAGTCTTTCCATTCACTAGCAGACGGTTTCTTACCAACATTAGCATATTCTTGGAAAGTCAAAACCACCTTGGATTCCATAAACGTGTTCTCTTTTTTCCATTTGTCTTCATTCTCATTCGTTTCATAGACACTCAACATACCATTCAGATTTTCCAACTTTTGTTTTAGAAACTTCACTTCCTTTTGGGTTGAATACAATTCTTTCTTGGTAGCACCATATAGAGTTTGCATCTTTAGACTTCTTGCCTTCATTTTACTTATTACAATAAGTAAGACTACTATCATCAAGAAAGACGTAAACAATAAGCCTTTCCAAACATCAAATGTCACCATCAACCCGAAAAGCAGGTTTATATAGCATTTATTAAATAATATCATAATCAATTTCTTTACATATAAAAACACAAACTACCGCTTCCCTTTCTCCCCAAACTTGCAAAAGATAGGCATGATGAATATCAGCGCAGGGAGGGAGAAGAGCAGTCCACCCGTTACTCCCGTGGCAAACGAGAACCAGAATGGCTCGTCCTTGCCATCCATGAAAAACGGAACCAGCCCCACAATCGTAGAAGACACCGTCAGGAAGATTGGAATGATCTTGTGATTGAAGGCTCTGACATAATCCCTTATCTTGCCACGATGCGACAAGCGATGCATATTGTTATATTGACTCAAAATGTAAATGCCCGAGTTCACGACTATACCAATCAGCAATACCAAGGAAGCGAAGCCTCCACTGCCAAAAGGAATCTCCGTAAAACAGAAAGTAAGGAAACTGCCTATCAACGCCACAGGAATGACGGAAACTATCACCAGCGACTGGCGAACAGACTCAAACTGAATGGCACAAATAAAGAACACGATCACCACTATCAAGAAAAGCAACCAATAATTGGATTTCTCATTGATAGACCTGTGGTAAGAAGTATTCTCGCAACGATACCCCACAGGCAAAGTCTTATTGAAATACTTGAGCACTCCGTCTATATACTCGGATGAGTAGGTATAAGAACCCATCACATTGAATGCCACATTCAGCATATACTCCTGGTTTTTCTTAGGAATGACATTCTTCGCCTCACGGCGTTCCATCTTCATCGCCTCTGGCACAAACAGCTCACTTGAGTCCACCTTCACCTGCTCGTTTTCCACATGCCACAAGTCAAAAGACGTTTGAGGCAAGGGCTTGAGATATACGTCAGACTCTATGTTGTTATCCTTATAATACCCTACATAGCTAGACATCAAGATATTTTCCAGCGATCCATGCGCATCATCCACATCCACCTGATAAAGAGCCATTTGCTCCTTCTTGTAGTCCATGAAGAATTCAGGCTCTTGGTTTTCAAAGCCCGGAGTCTCAATGGTCAAGTCCTGCACACGTGGATTTTTTCTCATATAGCGGCACACGTCCTCTGCCAGACGATAGAGCTGGTCGTAATTATAGCCAGAAAGCGTCAAGCGATTGCTGCGATACAGCAAGTTCAGGGCATTGCTAAACCCTCGCTCGCTCACGCCATAAGTGCTCCAGTCAGCGCCGCCAATCGTTATCACCTTGCCTATCACCTCATTTTCCAGGCGATATGGGAAAGAGGTCTTGTCAACACCCTGTTTGAAGTGAACAACGATTTCGCCATTTCTCTTATCAATGCGAGTGACAAACTCCTTGATTTCCTTATATTTCTTCAGCGTTTCCTCCACAATCATCATCTTGGGGTTAAGCTGCACGGCTGTACCGCCCACAGGCATCTGTGCTCGGATGTGCAATACCTTTTCCTCATTCTCATCACCCCGGCGGCTATCCTCGTCCAAATAATCGGCAAACATCTGCACAGTACCGCCCAAATACTTAGACAGCAAAGGCTTGTATTTATCCACGAAAGTAGAGTTGCCCAACGTTTGGTTATAAAGCGCATCATACCAAGGCAAACGAGCCTCATCCGCCTGTTCCATTCCATACGCTTCGTCATCCGTCCCCAACCGATCTGGCAAAAATTGGAAAGGAATGCCGAACGCCAACACCAACAAGACATAATACACCCATTTACGGCGGGAGGTGAATGCGATATAACGGCTGTAGAAGCGATTGCACCTAACGACCACCCTGCCCAACCTGAGATGTTGCCTTTGGCTGCTATATTGCCAACGGTCGATGATGGCTGGCACAAAAAACAACGCCACGACCAAAGACACCACCAGATTGATGATGACTATCCAAGCGAAATCGTACAAGTCTTGCTGCAATTCCTTAGGAAGGAAAAAAATGACCACCATAGACCCTATCGTGGTGAGCATAGCCGCCAACAACGACAAGAAAGCCTTGCGGTTGTGATAATAACCATAATGATCGACCATCACAATCGTAGAGTCAATGATAAGTCCTAAAGAGACGGTGATTCCTGCCAAGGAATAAATGTGCAGCTTGATGTCGAACAACCAAAACACGATGATGGCTATCAACAGATTGGCAGCCAATGTGGAAGCAACGATAGCCAGATATTTCCAGTCTCGGTTGGTAAGCCAGACAAACACCAGCAGGATGGCAAGCGACATCAATGTCCTTCTCAGCAACTTCGACATCTCCTCTCGCTGTTGCTTGGCACTGTCATACGACAACTGGAAATACACCTTCTGATGAATGCCAGCCTTCAGCTGCTCCATCTTCTCCTGCACGACATCCGACATCCTCACGGTCTTGCCATCCGAAGGAATATAAACGTTGATATATACCGTGTTCAAACCATTTACCCGATAATAGCTGTCGGGATCCTGGTTCTTCACTTGCACGGCAGCTAAATCGTTCAGATAAACCACCTTTCCATCTATGTTTTTCAAAGGCATCTCACCCAAAGGTTTTCCAAACAACTCGGTGGTGAGATGCAAGGCAATTTTCTCTTGGTTTCCCTGCGCCGTGGTGTGCATCACCGTACCGATGATTTCATCCTGCCCGATATAGTTGCGAATGCCATTGGCTATGTCGTTCGACGTGATGCCGTATGCAGAAAGAGCCATCGGGTCATAACTTATCTCCACGTATGTATCCGTCGTGCCAGTCACTTCCACCTTGTTAACGCCATCCACTGCCTCCAGTTGCCTGACCACATTCTCCTTCACAAAGTTCTTAATCAACTCGGGCTGTATGTCGGCATTCACCAGGTAAGTCAGCAACAGTTTTTGGGCATTGTGCGATGCCATGCCGCTGACCACCTCGCCTCCCATCAGCGTAGGATAAGAAACGCCCTTCGGCAATCGCTCGTGCGACTGTCGCAACAAGGAAGAAATCTCGAACCTGACGGAGGACACATCCACATTCTCCTTCAGATTGACCACGATTTCACTTTTGCCAAAATAAGACTTGGAAGAAACACTCTCCACCCCTTTCAGCGCAGACACCATTCCCTCTATCGGCGAGGTGAGATTCTGCTCCACCACCTTTGCCGACACATGAGGCCACTCGTACTTGATGGTCATGCGCTTGCCCTGTCGTGGTGTCGGCTCAGTCCCCACGTCGATGAGGGGAGCCAACGCCACGCCAATAATCATCAAGATGACGAAAGTCAATATCACACTAAAAGAGGATAGTTTCATCGTATATCAATTTTTCGTTTTGTCTGTTTTCTTTCTATATATTGAGTAATAGAGGATTGGCACAAAGAAGATGCTCACCAAAGTGCCTATCACCATGCCTATGAGGATGGCTAGCGACAACGGGAATTGCATGTCGGCACCTATGGAGCCTCTCGACATAAATGGCAACAAAGAGAAAATGGTGGTCAGCGAAGTCATGATGATAGGCATCAGACGCTCATGCCCCGCCCGCTCTATCGCCTCCATCAGCGGCTTCCCTTCACGGCGATGATGATTGATGGTGTCGATCTTCAAGATAGAGTCGTTGATGACAATGCCCGCCATCACGATGATACCGGTCATCGACATGATGTCGATGGACATTCCGAGCAACCACAACACCAACAACACGCAGAACACATCCAGCACGATTTCCGACAAGATGATGGCTGGCTGTATCATACTTTCAAACTGTGCCGCCAGAATGAAATACAAGAGCAGCAAGGCAACGACCAAAATCCAGACCAAGCCCATGATCATCTGCCGACTGGAGAAATAGTCGCCACTGGCAACAATCCTCACATCGTCATGCTGAGCCTCGTATTGCGACACGAAATCCAGAATCCGTCTCACCTCCTTGCCAGAGGCTTGTATGTCAACAGGTTGGTATTCGCCCCCTTCCGAGCCATACAGATGCTTATAGTCATACGCCATACGCTCCTTCAGCAACAGGCTCAAAGGTATGCTCACCCCATCCTTGGCATCAATGGAAGACGACAATATCGACTCCCTGTCCGCCTTCGACGAACCTATCACCACAGGCACGCTTCCCGCACCTTGGTTGATGCGCAAAGCCTCGTTGGTTCCCGATATCTGGCGCAACCTATCACATAGTTGGGCGTAAGAGATGCCATAAATGGTCATCTGCTCCACGTCAGCCACCAACTGCAAGTTCTCCTCCGTCACCACAGGTGGAATCATCACTTCAGGGAAATGCTGGCGCAAGCTGTCGGTGAAAGCCATAGCCTGCGACACCGTAGGGCGATGTCCCCCAGCGTCTTGCAACTTCAATCGCAAATCAGGTTCCCCAGAAGAGAATATCATATCGAATAGGTTGCCCGAAGGAGAGAACGAGACAGACGCATCGGGATAAGCCTCAGCCACATACGACTGCAATCGCTTCTTGGCTTGCAAGAACTCATCCACCGACTCACACTTAAAATACACCAATGCCTCGGAAGAGGTAATGTCTTGGGTATGGAACAGCAAAAAGTCTTGCGTACCCACCATCGAGGTTGTCGCTTCCACCCCTTTCTTGCAATGCTCCAGCACTTGGCTAATCCTCCTATCGTTCTCTTGCACCGAGATGCCCGCGTTCCAATCCACATACATGATGGCATCCGTATAGCTCACCTCCGGCATTTGTCTTTTCTCAGAGATTAAAAACATCACCACGAGTCCCGGGGCAGAGAGCAAGAACAAGAAGAGACAGAGGCGCAAATGAGCAAACATCCAGCTCTGCGTCTTCTCATACCAGCGTAAAATCGCCAGATTCGTTTTCGTCACGTTTTTCTCGTCATCTGCCACCAAAGCCTCGCCCTTCTCAAGCTTGCGCTTGTGCACCTTTTGATATAGCACCTTGAAATATACAGGCAGCACGATCATACTTACAGCCAACGACGCAAAAAGGGCTATGGCAATGCCCATACTCTGGTCGTAGAACAAAGCGCCCGTCATTCCACCGATAAAAATCAACGGCACGAAAACACTGCAAGTGGTCAATACAGAACTCAACATCGGCGTAAACACCTCTGCGGTTCCCTGGCATATCGCCTCAGCCAAGGTATTGCCACCATGCAATTTCTGCAAGATGTTGTCTATCACAATGATGGAGTTATCCACAATCATACCCACACCCAGAATCAATCCCGACAAGGATATGATGTTGAGGGAGATGCCCAACAACTTGAATGCCAACAGCGTGATGAGCAAAGACAATGGGATGGACAATGCCACCAACATAGCCAAGCGCCACTTACGCATAAAGAACAACAAGACCAACAAGGTAAAAAAGGCTGCCGCCAAAAGGTTCCACTCCAAATTGTTGATAGAATAAGACAACAACTCCGTTTGGTCTCTAGTTATGTCAAATTCCAAATCAGGATAAGTTTTCTCCAGGTCGGCAATCACATTGTCCACCTCGCTCTTCAGCTCATCCATCTGTGCATCATTCTGCTTGATGATGCACAAGGTAACGCAATTCTTCCCATTATGCCTGACGATGTTTCTGCGTATGGCAGGATGCTCCTCTATCTTACACAAGTCCTTGAGCTGGAGCATCCGCCCCTCATGGTTGATATAAACATTGCGCACATCATCCACCGTCAAAATCTGACTGTCGAAATGCACATTATACTGGTAAATGCCATCAACCACCGTAAGGGCAGACAATCGGATGTCATTCTCAGCCAAGGCTCGCTGCAACTCCTCCACCGTGATGCCCAAAGCCGCCAGTTTGTCCGCATCAGGCACACACTGAATCTCGGAGGTAGTCAGTCCGCTCATATCCACCATGGCTGTGGACGGCAACTGCTCCAGGCGACGGCACACCACATTTCGGGCAAAGTCGCTCAGTTGGGCAAACTTTGCCGAAGCCTCCTGCCCCGATGGTTCTCCACGGAAAGAGACGTTGAGGAAAAAGGCAGGAATATCCGAAGCACTCGCCTTGATGACCTTGGGACGAACCACATCTTTCGGCATATTTCCCATCGCCATGTCGATTTTCTCATTTACCTCGATGAAAAGCATGTCGATGTTGGCACCAGGCTCAAACTTCAACAAGATATTTCCCACATCCATTCGAGAGTCTGAGCTGATGCTCTTCACGCCCGACACTTGCGCAAGCTGCCCCCTAAGGGGAGCTATCACACGTTTTTCCATCTCTTGCGCAGAGCAACCTGGCATACTCTCCTGCACGGTAATCTGCGGAATGTCTATGTCGGGCATCAGCGATACGGGAATGTTCTTGATGCCGACGATGCCAATCACCACCAGGGCAATCAGTATCATCGTTACCGCCACCGGACGGTGAATCAAATACTTAATCATAGGCGTTGACAGTTTTTATCTCTTCTTGATTTTCACCTTCGTTCCATCAGCTAGATTCAGGTTGCCGGAAGTGATGACCACATCTCCCGCATGCAACTCCGTCTCCTTGCGTTCGCAGCCCTTGATGGCGTATGAGCCAATGTTGCTATAAGCGATATCCACGTATGTCCACACAGCCTCGCCATCCTTGTAGAGAAAGACCACATGATAGCCATCACGTTCCACCACAGCATCCTTAGGCACCACAAACGATTGAGCCACATCATTCTCTATGATAACTTTCACATTCATGCCATCGAGCATTTTTCCCGAAGGATTAGGAATGCGAGCCGTTATCTTGATGAGTCCCTTCTCGCTCACGGTTGGGTTGATATTTGTTACCGTACCCGCATACTGAGCCTTCTCGTCAACAAAAGGACTCACTATCACCTTCTGCCCCTTGTGGATATTCTTGATTTCAGTCTCCAACACACTAAACTCCACATCGAGTTGCGTATCGTTGATGACTGTGCAGAGCTTATCCAAACGTTGGTTGCGCTTATTTTCCAAATCGGCGATTCTTCCGGCAAAAGGAGCCACAAGCGCACATTTGTCTATACTGTTGCGAGCCGACTGCAACTGGTATTGGGCCAGATAATACCCCGATGCCACCTTGGCACGGTGCATCACATCGGCAGGCACGTTGGCAGAAATGCCATCATATCCCAATCCGATGAGCCTGTCGGCCAAATCTACCTTTGCCTTTTCCAGTTGCTTGGTAGCCTTCTCCACTTCCAGAGCGGCGTCGCCACCATCGGTTTTGGCTATCAATTGTCCCTTAGCCACCCTGCAGCCATTATGCACATATACCCTCTTCACGATGCCTCCATCGGTAAAGGCAAGCTCGCATTTCTCGATAGCCCTCAGCTTGCCATTGCATATCAACTGGCGATGAAACGTCTTCCGATGTAATTTTATCGTATCCACATAAACATCAGTAGGAATACTTTCAGCGTTTACCATTTTTTCTTCCTCCGCATTCGTCTTCTGTCGGCAAGAGGAGTTCAATGCCGACACCACGATAAGCGCAGCCCATATCACATTTTTTATTTTCATCTTCATTATTTTCCGTTTGTTTGAACCAATTTATCAAAATCAACCGTTAAGTCTTGATGCTTATCCCAGTCGTACAGGGTGTATTTACGCAATGTATAATAATAAGACCAATACGTCTGAAGTTGGCTAATATATTGCGACTTGGCGGTCTCTAGTTCTTGGATGGCAGTATTGAGTTCCGTAACGGATATATTGCCCGTCTCGAATCTCTTTTTGGTAATCTCATATCTCTCGTTGGATATTTCCTGCGCACGCATCGAAGTGCGGCATTGCTCGGATTGGAAACTGAATTGCAAGATGTCTCGCTTTATCTTTTGCACATAATCTTGGTCAGCCTGTTCCTTCTTGGTCTTGGCAAGTTCCAGGTTAGACTTCGCCACCATCACCTTTCCCTTTTGCACGCCCCAGTCGAAGATAGGCAAGGTAACGGTCAAGCCGATGATTTCATTGTCTTGCAGATGACTGTAAGCCGCGGCGAAACCATCCGCCGTGCGATTGAAGCCCACCTCGGCATTCAGCCTCATCTGGATGCCCTTGACAGATTTTGCCTGCGCCAGGTTTTGCTGCGCCGTCAACACGGAGATTTCCTGGGTTAAAGAATGCGAAGAATTATCCCACGCCTTTCGCAACACCTCGTCTGCATTCAGCACCATATCGGCAACATTGGCAGGAGGAATGAGTTTCGCATCCTCGTAATCCGTCACACGAAGATAGGAAAAGAGGTCGAACAAGCTATCGTCCATTTTTATCTTTGAGTTGTTCACCTCCACCTTCGTGTTCAGCTTCGACAATTCCAGTTGCAGCAGGTCGCTCTTGGTAATGGTGCCTAAGTTAAGACGCTTCTCCGAAATCTTATACAGGGCCTCCAAATCAGAATATTTGCTCACATTTTGACTATAGTTTGACTGGGACGATATGGCTTGGAAATAGAGCGTCGCCACCTGTATGGCAATGTCCTCCATTTTTTCCAAATACACCTTCTTGGCTTTCTCAAACTCCTTGGGTTCCGTTTTCTTGCGCCATTTCAATTCGTTGTACGACCTCAGCGGCTGTGAATAAGACAGGCGCAAAGGCAAGGTATTGTACGTGGTCATCTTATAGTCGAACTGGTCGAGTCGATACAAATAAGACTTCAACGACAAGGTACCCCCCAAGGAAGCTATTTGCTGCTCCACCGACAAGGTCAGCGAATTGGTGAGGGAATTATTATCCACATAGTTGATTCTACCATCCTCGGAGTTTCTTGCCTCCACCCTGGAGTGGTCGAAGTTCATGAGACCTCCCGTCAGACTCACCGAAGGCAGCAGTTCTGCCCGAAACGACTTATAAGCCCAATAGCTAGACAAAAAGCTGAAGCGAGCCAACTGAGCATCATAGGAATTCTGTTGAGCGATAAGGATAGCATCGTTCAAGGAAATTACTTTTTGTGCTCTTGCCGTCAAGCCAACACATAGTAACAACAGCAATATGATTATTTTCCTCATTCTCGTCATTGTTTAGTTTTACGATTATAGATTTGGTTACAAAAGTACTATTTTATATTGACACTCACAAACTTTTCAGACATTTTTTTGCATTTTTTTTCATATCACTCACAGCTTGCGATGACACCTTTTCCTGAAAGTCCAATATTTTCTTAGCAATCACCCTCGCATCCGCTTGCCGATTCAGCTGCTGATACAAGCACATCTTTTGGTAGAGCGGATAAATACGATTCGGCATTTGAACGAATGCTTTATCATAACAAATCTCAGCTTCCCGATATTGTCCTAAATCCCGATGGTTATTGCCCATCAACACCCAAAACATAGGGTCATTGCTCACCAAGAGACCTCTGCGAAGCATCGCATTGCTATCCATCCAATGTTTGTTGACCCGCAACAAATGCGCATAATCAAACAAGAAGTACTTGTCGTCTTCACATAATGGGAGCAAGCGATTATAATCCTGCAAAAAAGTTTCATGAGTCATCCTTGCCATTGTCTTATAAGACCTATGGGCCTGCAAATGTCGGTTCGCTAAGTGGTAGCACAATCCCATCACGACACACAACGGCAAGCAGAGCAAAGCTATCTTCCTCCCCGAAAAAGCAACACCCAAGCTAGACCTCTCGGCAGCCTTCGCCATCAATACGACCATAACCATCTGGTAAGGGAACAATTGAAAAGAATAAGAGAACAAGGAGAAGACCACCAATGCGACAGCCCCTCCCAACAACACAACTGAGATCTTTCGCAAACGCCACATCGTCACTCCCACAGTCATTAGGCAGAATATCACACCTATCCACCCTTGCTCCACACCGACTTGCAATATGTCACAGAATGCATAGTCGATAACATCGGCATTCATAGCATACGAGACAATATGGTCTTTTGAGGAAAAGAAAGTTTGCAACACCTTGCCATATTCGCCAGCAAAGCTCCCCAGTCCTGTCCCTAACCATCCATTATCCGTCAACATGCCCAAAGAAAGCCTCCAGATGAACGTTCTGCCAAGAGCCGAACCTTGTTTCAAGAAAAACAAGTATGCCCCTATTCCGATTGCCATAAACGTCAAATATACACAGTACTTTCTTATCAAGCCTCTATATTGCCAGCACAACACTACCGCTACAGCCACGATGGCGCTCCTGCTCCGAATCAACGCCAGCATGACCATCCCCACAAAAAGAACAAAGAGATTTCCCTTTATCATGATGGATTTTTTCCATCCACCGAACTGTTGCTCTTTCCTCAGCCAAACGATAGCCATCGCCACTCCCATGGCGATAAAAGCTGTATAAGGTCCTGAATTGAAAAAATTTCCTTTTATTGCAACGAAAGCACTATTATAGCCACCTCCACAAAATTGCCACACCCCCAATAAAAGCTCATATCCACACACCAAAAACAGCGCACTTTCTATAGCTACTGTTCTAACCGCAAAACCAATGAATAAAAGCCTCAGCATCAGATACAATACGAACAAAGATGTATAGGAAACAACCTGCCGAGCGCAAGGAACCTCCGATGGCATATAGCCTCGCACTAGCACATACAGCCACCAACAAAACACCAGCAAATCCACCAAATCCAATCGCCAAAGCAAATGTTTACCTCTGCACAAGCCATAAATACAAAAGAATGCGCATAACACACTCCCTATGGCACTACCATACAGCAAGGGTTCAGACCATAACGGAGTCACTGTCTGAACCGTAGGGAGCAGACATAGCAGCAATGGCAAAAATCCTATTCCCTTTCTGATATCGTTATCGGAGCTAAAAAGTTTCACTTATCTGTTTTATTGATACTTATCTGTTTATTTTATATCGTAACTAAACACCTGCTTCCCATTTTCATAGAAAAACACCTGTTCTTCCTTGCCTTGTGTCAAGTCTCGAAGCCAAAACAAGGCATTCTTGGGACCACGGAAAGCCACTGTCTTGCCTGTAGCTACAGTCTTACCCAATGATACCCATCCTTTGTCACCAGCATAATATAAGAGTTCGTATGTATCGCCAGCCCACACGAAATTTCCATCTGTTCGAGGATAGAAATCTACACACCGAATGGAAGACGGAGTATCCAGCTCATAGGTTAAACTTTTATGCTTCCCACTATAAAAGGTTGTCAACATATCATGGTCTGTTACATTCTCTGGTTTATAAGTAGAATCCACTGGTGTAAGCAATTTCAAGACTATAGGCTTCCTACATAAGGAATCCTCATAAATATCCAAATCAGCCAATTCCATTGGCGCTTTTTTAGGAGCATTATAACGCAGATAGCGAAAACAACGCCTATCAGAAACTCGTATCTTCAGATTGCTATAATCCAAAGTATCTCGAAATTCATACAACTTTTTTGCCTGTACAAAACTTTCATCCACGCTTGCCTCTATGCTCGATCCTATGATAGGACGCCAAAGCCTCTCAGCAAACAATTTGCCTAAAGGCATCTTCCTAGACAATACCATATCGACATAACTTCCAGAAATCGGTTTTAAAATTCTGCACTTTCTATTTCCTGAATAAAAAACAAATGGATACCCCACAGGAATACATTTGCCATTAGCAGCATCATAACATATAGGCTGATAAATAAAATTTGGTTCGATATTATCAAACCGCACCTTCTTACCTTCACATACTCCTACATCAATTGGAGTCCAGCCTTGAGGTGAGAATATTCCGAGATAGACTCGCTCCTCTTGCATGTTCAAAGGAATCTCCACATGGTTTTTTCCGAAATAATTATCTGTGACATCATGTCGGAAGAAATTTCTCATTTCTAAAGGTATTTCAGAGACATCTCCAAACTTCCTTACTTGATCTTCTTGCAATCCAAAACAGCTTCTATACACTTTACCTTTCTTACGCCCATCAGAATGAGGAAGCTTGCGTGTAGGCACAAGGTCATCAAATCCGAATTGTATATAACGACCAGTAGTATCTCTTAACGCAAGCCATTGGTGTGAAGTATGATTTGCGTACATAAATGCATCAATAGCTACAGGAATGCCACAAGAGCGCATAGCATACAGCCCGATGTCGCAACTCTCACGGCAAGTACCAAACTTGGTTGAGAACAAGAAAGTCGCCTCAAAATGTGGAGCTGAGAAATGTGAGTAATATTCAATTCTTTGTTGGGAAATATGCTCATTGATTATGCGGCAAGCCTCTACAACATCACTACCACGGTAAAGAGAATCGAGCAAAGAGCCATAATATGCCTTATATAATGACCTCCAGTTTGTTAATGGTTCGTTAGCGATACGATAAGGCAACAACAATTCACAGAAATCCTCAAAACTTAAATGTTTATTCCAAGGATACCTTTTCCAATCATCAAAAGCCTTATCTATGTTGTCTATTAAATAGTCTGCCTTGATAACCTGAGCATCATATACCTTTGGCAATGACTCAAATGGGTAATAACGCCATTGACTTCCTCCAATCTCGCTCATATCACCCACTTTCGGATTCTTGTAGGCTGTTGCTAGTATATTCTTCAAGGAGTCTAACGGAGCACCCTCGTAACTATACCAATGGGGCATATTGCGAATCAGGAACTTAGCAGCCTCTAGTTTTTGGGAATCATCTTTATAATGTTCCAACACTTTCTCCAATTCCCCACGGTTCTTTCCAGCAAATTCCAAGGCAGACTCTAGGCGTTGTTCGCCAGAGTCCACCACAGAACATGCTGTCAAGAACAGCAGGAAGAGAGCTAATAGGGTTTGTTTCATTTCAAATCATAAATACTATATCCGTTATTTAACAGAATATTCTAATAATTGAATTTTAGCAAATTTTCTTTGGCATCCAATGGATTCCAAGAATAAAAACAATGTCCGTTAGGATTTATCTTACACCGTAGAACATCTGTTTTTGGAACTATGTGCTTGTATGGGATTAAATTTAGAGAATATATTTCAATCTCAAATTTAGGACTATACAACTTATAGTTAGATGCCTTTGAGATAAAACCAGGCTCATACCCCATATACTGAGCCAGAATATTACTGTCATTCATATCAACAAACGAGTAGTATATTCTTTTGGAACCAGACAAATCGATTTTGTCCTTTACAGCTTTGATCTCAGAAATTTTAATTTCTCCAAAGTTGTCAACACCACCCACAGCTATTGCATTTATAAACCTAAAACCGATACAAATCTTATTTTTTTTGTAAGCAAAATGATAATCTGCAAAATTTCGGTGTTCTGCATCCAGCCCCAAGCTATCAAGCATATTATAAACAAATACAGATTTTTCCTTCTTTTCGTTATACGTCTGCAAATCACGATCCAAAGTATTAAAAATGAGGATGGAGTCATTTACTCTATACACTTCTTGTAAAGGTCCGACAAAAGGGAGTTTCAGAGACTTGCTGGCAATAAAGATTGCCTTTTGAGAAGTTACTTTATACTTCAAAATTTTGTATTTAGCCTGATCTATTATTTCCAAAGTATCTCCATTCGGATTTTGCACCATATCCATAGCCATGGTTTCGTTTTTTCCATGTCCCTTTATCGCAAAACCATAAAGATATTTGTTTGTCACCTTGTCGTAAACAGAAAGTTGTTTTTGATGAGCCTCCACATCATTTTGAACCACATAGTATTTGTCCATTAACACCAAATCAAGTTGTTTGGATGCATTATCAATGTAAGTTACAGAAGGTTTTATCTCAACCTTCTGTTGAAACTTCGCAATATTAGATTCCTTATCTCTAGATTTGTCACAAGAAATTAACATGCAACAATTCATAAAAATAAATATAAGATAAGCAAATACTACTTTTTGACTTTTATTTAATGTATTATTCTTCATAAAAAAAACTTACTTTTCATTTATAGCCAATTTAAACTTATATCTCATATAATAGAACTTATCATTTTCTTGCCTTGGCAAAAGAGAAATTCCATAAAAATAGCCATTGTAATATCCTAAATATTTAAACATTGATGGCATTTTAAATTCACCGACAAGATTATCTTTAGAATATATTTGCATAACTGTTTCCCCTGTAAGCATATTCAGCATTACGGTTCTTACCAAATATCCATTATCAAATTTTAATCCAGAATTTATGCTTAATTTTGCAACATCTTCCTTAAAAACAGAATGATCTTTAACCAACCGTTCTGGATAATCACGCTTGGCACCCTGCGCCTCAAAACCAATCGTATATAACAACTTGTCTGGGTATTTATAAACATACACCAGTGAATCAACGGAATGATTTACATACAAAGTATCACCAATTTTATCATATTGGAAAAACTCCAACACATTAGACGGTTTCCCCTTAAAGATATCAGGAAAATTACCAAAGACCTTTGTCACCTTAAAATTATTAGAATTAACTTCAGCAAAAATATGTCCCTCCTCATACCGTTTCTTGGTAATATTGGTTAAATTTCTATCTATTATTGACACAGGAAGCATCAAGGTCGAATCATTTACCTTAGAGATATTCATACCGAATTCTGTCATATACATTAGGTTGTACAGAGCAGGTGAGTCAAAATCCTGCTTTTTATCATTCCAACCAAAGTCTAATTTTGATATTTTATCTATTTGCCCTTTTCTGTCATCATAAATATAGAAGCCTAAAGAACTGTCCATTGCATAATACTTATCTGAACCATTGATAGGATAAGCATACATCAAAGACGAAAATTCGTTTCTTCCATTTCCTTTATCAAAATTATGCCCAAGTTCTTTACAATTATTTAAATTAAAATGAAACAAAGTACACAAAGTCATATCGGCAAAAGTCAAGACAGAATCTTTCATATAGAAATTTCCGTTACCGCTAAAACTATCGGCTACTATTTTCAATGAGTCCATACAAACTAAATGGCATTTGTCTCTTAAATTTTCCCCTAAATGAATCTTCTCAGTTTCTTGACCACAAGAAGCCATTAAAAAAGAGAATAACATAACAACAATATATTTCTTCATATCTTCTATTTTTTAGGATTCTCTACGTATGGATAGAGAATCAGAACAAAATCAGTTATCTACAATTTCCATCGTGATTAGCACATGGATCTCCGCCACAATATCCACCATCAGCATTAACTGAGCAAACATTAGGAGAAAACCAATGGATCTTACAATAGCATTTAACAATCTCCCCCACCATTCTCTCCGCCCGACAAAGCCTCTATATTATCCAAAAAGACTTGGTCGCTAATAGTAGAATTTCTACTCATATAATACATGCTCAATATAACAAGCACAACACCAGTACAAAAAGTACCTACAATTTTAATTTCTTTCATGAGTAACATATTAAAAGATTAATAGCAAATGTTTATAATAATGGGCACAAAAATACACTTTTTTTTCGAAAAAGCGCGCTATTATGCGTTAAAAAAACATAAAGTCAACTATTTATCCACTTTCCGCATAAAGCGATTTCTATCGAATTTTCCGGATTAGGCGAACTTTCGGATTGTGATTCAAATGAACCTGGAAGACGCGCTCCAAGTCTTGTCCTAACGGTTACCTCAGTTCGGGATAAAAATAGTGCCTAAAAAAGTTAGTAATCTCCGATATTTTTTGTATCTTTGTAGTTGAAATCCAATTAGTTACAAACATAAAAAGATATTACCGTTTGAAGAACGGAAGAAACGCAACAACGTAGAAGCAGCTATGTTCCAGTATGGCTTCCATACAAGAAACAACACTCCTTTCACAGAATGTGGATTGTACTGAAAATAAGAGAGTTAAGTATGAAAGGAAAAATCTCTTTATTTTGAGATGGTAATTGATGGCTAAGCTTAAATGTGGCGATGTGGATAGTGAATAGTGGGTGTCTTGATAATGAATAGTAAGTGTCTTTGTTATGAATGTTGGGATGAAGCATAGTAACCAGAAGGATGATGGATAGGTATTGGCAGGCGAAAAGGGGCGATTTATCGGATGGATGACTAAGCTCGTCTATATGGATGACTCGGGTCATCTATATGGCTCACTCCGGTCATCTATATGGATGACCCGGGTCATCCGATACAAAGAAGCCTTTACTATTCCTTTTGTGACAGTTGCCTTCTCCCTTAGACTAAGTTGCCTTCTCCTTATATTAATAGTCCTTTCTGCTTATTATTATTGTTGTTTCAGTGAATTCTCCTTTCACACTTAAGTAATTGATTATATGCACATTCTAATAATTGTGAAAGGAGAATAAAATTTTAATTGCTGCTTTTGAGAAGCTATTTCTGAAGGTGAATTTATGTTGAATCGGCTCATAATATTTATTATATATTTTTTTGGGGGGGGCAAGTTTCACAAGTTCAAAAGTTAAAGAAGTTATCGCTCACTGAGGAGTTAAGACAAATGCAACATCTGACACGCTTCTGCATAAGCAATTGATATACAAAGATAGCCCCCCAGGGCATGAGATGGTCAAGTAACTACCCAAAACATCCCAGTGCATGAGTAGTTACAGTTACGATAAATATATTTAATTTTTCTTAATTTTTTTCGTATTGTATTTTCTTTTTCCATATATTTGCATAAAATTTAGTATATATCGAAGATGAAAAAGAAACCAATTCTATTAACACTATTTCTACTTTTTTTGACGGCATGTTCCGTAGTGGATTCCGACGAGCAACGCTTAGAATCCGCCCTGGAGTTTACCGGCAAGAATCGTTATGAATTAGAGAATGTCTTAAATCATTACAAGAATGATACCTGAGCCCACTTTAAAAAGGGGCATATTTGAAGCACGACTTCCTAACAGCATTGAGGGAGCCGTGAATATATCTAACTGAGGATTTGGATCTGTCTTTTTAAACATTGTCATTCTTTTAATTGATGGTGTAAAGATACGAAAAATATTCCAGATAACGGCATAAATCAGAGATTATTTTCGTGAAATATAAACATTTTAAACAGGCCTTACTTTTTAAAGTGGGCTCATTGATAGAATGAAAAGAATATTGTTATCAAATAAAAACTGTATAAATGTGCTTTTGGGGTTGATAGTATCATTATTTGTTGCATGTACTTCAAACGAGAAGCAACGGTTGCTGCAAATAGAGAACGTGTTGGAGGAATCCCCCGACACAGCTTGGGCTATGTTGAGTCAAGATGAAAATCGTCTTTCTAAATACTCCAAATCAGACAGAATGAAATATTTGTTGCTTCGAACAGAAGCAATGAATAAACTCTTTTATGCAATGGATACCATCAATTATATGAATGATGTATTAGAATATTATGCATTTTATGGCAATACTGGAGAAAAGGCCTGGGCTAACTATTTAATGGGCTGTGTATATCGTGATAAGGGAAATAGTCCCAAGGCTTTGCTATATTATAATGAAGCTGTCGCAAAAATAGATACAACAAAGAGCGGTTGTAACTTCACCCTCTTGTCTAAAGTTTATGGACAAATGGCAGATATCTATAGATTGCAACGTTATCCACAAATGGAATCGAAGATACTTGACAAGAAGGCATTAGTTGCATTGATGACAAATGATACATTAGGATATGTTCGTGCACAAGAACGTAAAATAAGCGTTTTCTATCAACTAGGGAAAATGGATTCGGTTTATCAAATTGCAACTCGGGCTTATCGATACTACAAAAAAATAGGTAAGGATGATTATGCTGCTGCAACTTTAATACCATTGACGGAAATCTACTTAAAGAGGAAGGACTATGTAAAAGCCAAGCGAACACTCGATGAATATCTTGCAAAGTCCAAACTATTGGATGAAAAAGGAGAACCTTTATATCCTGGAACAGAATATTTCTATAATTATCTTGGTTGGTATTATATAGAGGTAGGACAATTGGATTCTGCTTTATGTTGCTATCGCAAATTGTTGAACAACCCTTCTGATATAGAAAATTTAGAAACTGGATATAAGGGTTTAATGTCTATATATAGTCACAAAGGAATGGTAGATTCTGTGGTGAAGTATGTACGTTTGTATGCAGATGCAAATGACACCGTAAACTTCCGGCTATCAGCAAAAGAAGTAGGTAAGGTGCAGGCTTTGTTCGATTATTCAGAAAGTCAAAAAGAAGCTGCGAGAAAGGCAGAAGAAGCGAAAAATGTTTGGAAAGCCTTATTTATGTCTCTCTTAATGATAGTGATATTACTTTTGGTAATAAGAAAAATGAAGGCAAGAAATCAAAAAATACAAACTCAATATGATTATACCAAGAAAGAATTGGTATCAACTAAAAAGGAGAGCAAGCTTAAAGATTCTAAAATAGTAAATCTGAATGGGATATTGAGTATCTATAAAACGAATGCGAATGAAGAAAAATGGAAAAAAGAAAATATATTTATGGAATCAAAGATTATTCTAGCATTCCAAGCATATGCTAATACAGGTAAACAACCAACTGTTAGTGAATGGAAAGACCTGCAGAAATTAGTTGAAGCTAGTTTGCCTGCTTTTTGGCAAAAATTATCTTCGTTTGAAGACATTTTAGATGATGAGTTTAGAATTTGTCTACTGACAAGACTTTCTTTCATGCCCTCTCAGATAGCTAATCTCCTGGGGGCTTCAAAGCAGAGTATTACAAATAAACGCAAGAAACTAGTTCAAATGCTGTTTAAATCTGACAATATAAAGAAGTTCGATGCATTGATTAAGGAGATGGAATGAAGTATGTACTAAATATACTTTTAGCTCTAACATGCAGATTTAATGTGAGTTACAAGCAATAAATCCAACTCTTTCTGAAAGATAGTGTACTAAATGTACTGCTGATATTTGGAAGTTAAGCTTTTTCGCCCTATTTTTGCAGACATAAAACAACAATTAAAAATAAAAATGAAATGAAAAGATTTTTAATAATGATTTATGCGTGTCTGCTTTTTAACGGAAATGTTTTAGCTGGCACAAAAGTTAGAGTGGAAATGCAACCCAACTCTTTTGAAAACCCTACTAAGCCTGGTATTCCATGGGAACGAGAAATGCCCTGGTCACCACAAGTCTTTTTAGAGGATAATCTCTTGTCTTTTGAGTCTAGCAGTGCACCTATTATGATATATGCATACAGAGGTGATAAAATTATTTACAGCCTGACAGTTCCAGAAGGGAGCACAAATGCGGCTTTTCCTAGTACCTTAAAAGGTGACTTTATCTTGTATATGATTTATGGCGATACTGTGTATCGTGGAGAAATCAATCTTTAAAGGAATCGGAAAAATGAAGAATCCAAAGTTGACCATAATAGGCTTAATGATGTGCTCGTTCTTCTCAGGATGTAAGTCTGAGAAAGAACAAGTGAGAGACAATATAGAACAAATGAAATCTCGACCAATAGAATTATGCCTTGACAAAATGGAATGCCGACGTAACCCTCTAAGTAAATTAGGGAAGAAATTCACTATGGTTGTATATGTGGATTCTGCTGTTTGCAGTCCTTGTGCTTTGGGGAAACTACGTTTTTGGAATCCTTTGATTTCTGAAGCAAAGAAAGAACGAATAGATATAGACTATGTATTTATCTTGTCTCCTAAAAAAGAGGAATTAGAAGACGTAAATATGGAATTGGAAATTACCGATTTGCAATCTTCTGTCTATTTAGATACAGAAAATGTATTTCAAAGAAGTAATGTAACTATACCCAAAGGTCAACAATATCATTCATTTCTTTTAGACAAAGAATTCAATGTTATTTTGATAGGTAGTCCTATTGAAAAAGAGAAAATTAAATGTATTTATAAAAGAATAATAAGTGGAAAATGTAAAACTAAAATTGTAATGTAATGAAAAAGAAACATTTTATTTTTATAGCTTGCCTCCTTGCAGGCTGTGTTGGAGGTATTTATGGTGGTATGACCAAGTCCGCATCTAACGAAAGTTCTTTGACAATGGAGAATGTTGAGGCACTTACAGACAATGAAGATGGTGTTGTTATCCTTTGCAATAAAGGATATGATGGAAGATGTTTTAGAAAGGGGTATAATCTGAAAATGTGCCAAGAGTATATGTTTTATGCATGTGAGTACACTGGTTATACTAACGATTACTGTAAGAATCCATGTTAAAAGTATAAAAGTTTGAAAATGTAGTTTGGCATTGCTTAGAAAATTCACAAATCTAAGCAATGCCGGAATTGTGAATTTAAATATTGATTTCTATGATGCGTATTCAAAAGTATTTAATCGTATTTGTTGTTATATTATCATTTGTTTCTTGCAAAGGGACAGATGAAGAAAGTTGTTCTATTATAGATTTTGATGAGGCTCAAGTGATGACAGAGCAGGAACTGTTCTCGAAAGTTGAGATTATTTCATTGCAGAACAAAGATGATCTTATTTTATCAAATGTATCCCAGATTATTGTGGAAGAACCATACATTTTAATAAAGGATTCAAAAAATGTAATATATGTATATACTGATAAAGGAAATTTAGTTTCTAGTTCTTCTAGAAAAATTGGTAATGGTTTGGGGGAGTATTCTATAGTAACAGCTTTTGGATTTAATAGTAATACTAATCATGTTGAGATTTTAACCCCTCAAAATTTGCTATGCTATGATACGCATTTCAATTTTGTGAAAAAAATACCGCTTCCTACAGAATGGTCTAAATCAGGTAAAGGAATGCTTTTCTTTGGACAAATTTACAATTTGTCTTCTGAGCAGCATATATTAGTTCCAACAAGTATCAGCAAAGACAGTAACAAAATGTTCATTTTTGATTCTTCAAAAGCGAAAATCAAGGAGGAACTTGATTGTAGCGAAGGGTTCGTTGCTGGCATTAATATGCAAGAGCAGTGCTTTTTCGATTTTTCAGACCATCTTCTCGGAATAGTTCCGCCATTTGTTTCCGAATATTTGTACACTTTTGATAAAGCAAAAAATGTTTTTTCTAAAGCTTACAAAATAAAATTTGGAAAAAATGGATTACAGGCTTCAGATGTAGATAATTTAGGTAAAAACGAGGAAAGGTTACATAATTTGTTAATGAGCACGGAAAAGGAATTTCCAATCACGACATTAGAAACAGAGAAATATATTTCCTTTTTGATGAAGAAGGGGAGTAATATGAAAAAGTGGTTTATGCTGTTTTACGATAAGTCTTCTGGAAAAATTGGACGAATTAATTGTTTTTCTAACAAAGAGATAGTTTTTCCTATTGCAAAAAATGCAGATAAAACAAGTTTGTATGCAGTTGTAGAGAAAAACAGATTGCAGAGAATCATCTCCCATTTGAAAAATAACAATGTGAACATTTCTTATAAAGAAACAGACAATAGTGACTATTATATTTTAAAATATTTATATAAGTAATTAATAATACTTACGAGATGTCAAAACGTCTCTGAGAGGTCGTCATGATAGTCCTGACGGGTGGTAAAGCGGATCCTTTCTCTTATTGCCTCACTACGGCACAATATTGCCCTTTACCAGGGCAATATCTTGCCATTGCCAGGCACGAAACGATACGTCGGGAGATAGAGCACGAAACAATACGTCGGGAGATAGAAAAACCTTACTCTCCATTTTACTCTTCACTCTTCACAGATTCGCCTGAAGCCCCGATAAACACTGGAGTTGCGAGAGGTGAAGAGTGGCCGACCACTCTTCACAACTCTTCACCACTCTTCACAGCATAGAGCTGGTCATAATTGATGACCGAACTGTTGTCTATAAACTCCCCGTCGGGAACTCGAAGACAGAGATAACGGCGACTTCCCGTCGGGTCGCAGAGTGGATGTTCATCGTTGGTGGTTGCCAGAAAAGAGGCGTATCTTCTGCGGTCTGCCTGACTCTTTCCGAAGATAGGGCGACCATTCACCTTTACCTTCGAAAGCGTCTGTTTCAGCTTGCCCTGCTGGGCAACGGTAATGTTGGCAAGCTCATCAATGTTCACCAGAAGATTATGGGTGAGCGCCATTTCAGAATCAAACTTGTTGCCGAAGTTGATGTGGTCGAGGAAATACTGGCGAAGTTCCTCGGGCAGCAGTCGGACGGCGAAGGTACTTTTTCCGCAACCCTGCTGTCCGATAAGCACCGGTACGGCTTCATTTCCGTGCAGCATATCCATCTGCAACCAATGGGCTACTGCCGAACGGAACCAGGTGGCACACCAGCCAAGCTGTTCGCTGGTCAACCCCGGAATTCTGCCGAAAAGAGCAGCCACATGGTTCTTGCCATCCCATTTCGGCAATTTGTTCATGTATTCCTGGATAGGGTCGAAGACGGGAACGGCATCCGACTTGATATACTCCTCGATGTCCTGTCTTGGCGACTTCTTCTCGCCGATTCCCAATTTCTTGGCGCGGCGAACGATGGAGGGTGAAGAGCGGTGAAGAGTGGTGAAGAGTCGGCAGCCACTCTTCACGCATCTAACCAACTGTATATTAGCTATTTACGATGCATTTATGAAGAGTGAAGAGTGTTTTCGAAAGTAGTTTTCTATCCACCCGCAGCCTGAAACTTCCATCCAGTCTTCTCAACTCCGGGTGCAAAGATACACAATAGGAAAGGCGTTTCCAAATTTTCCCGCCTTTCCCACGCCCATTCCGCTCCATTTGGGAAAAATCCCAAGGGTGTATGGGAAAAGGCGTGGGAAAATCGGGCGGATTTCTTCAGTTTTATGGGAAAACATTTGGTGATAATGATGGAAAAACGTAAATTTGCAGACTGATAACGGAACTTCGTTTCGCAAACTATTCACGACCATCGATTCCCGTCTCCGCTTTACGGCAGATAATCTGAGCGATTACTCCCGCTACTTCAATGAATACGATTATACCGAATCAGCTGATGATAGAAGTTAAGGGGAATGATAACTTCACTTAACTTCCCCACCTTATATAAAAAGGATAAAGAGGGGCGAAAAAGCAAGTTTTATATGTTTTTTCGCCCCATTTGCATTTATTAACTTTTTTTTAGACAACTTATTAAAATTTATCGTAAATTTGCAACCAGTTATTAAAATATAATAAGCTAAGCAATAAGAATCATTAATTGAATCAATATATAAACTTAGTCAGACAATTATATAATTAAGAATCTGATTATCTCTATAAAACTACATAATATAACAATTAAAACCAAACAATTATGAGCAAAAAAAGTCAGTTTGGCATGACCCTATTACTATCTACGATTATAGTAGGTGGCGCCAATGCGAGTACTGTTTCTACCTCAAACACATTGGGTGCAACTATGATTGCACAGCAAGGTGCTGTTTGTAAGGGTGTGGTAAAGGATGCTGCCGGTGAGCCTATTATTGGTGCATCTGTATCTGTGAAAGGTACTAAGAATGCTGCTGTTACCGATTTGGACGGCAATTTTACCCTCTCTGGTGTAAACAAGGGTACTACTATTGAAATTACCTATATTGGTTACATCACACGTGAAATCAAGTGGGCAGGTAAAGACCTCGATGTGATTCTTTCTGAGGATACTCAAGGCCTCGACGAAGTTGTGGTTGTAGGTTATGGTAGCTCTAAGAAACGCGACCTCATTGCTTCCGTATCAACCGTAAAGGCAGAAGAAATGTCAAACATCCCTGTTACCAACATCGCACAGGGTCTGGCTGGTCGTTCTCCTGGTTTGATCGTACAGGCAAACGGTGGTGGTGTCAACGCTACTCCATCTATCAGTATCCGTGGTGGTGGTACTCCTCTGTTCGTCATCGACGGTGTAGTTCGCAGCGACGTTGACTTCCGCAACCTTTCTCCAGACGATATTGAATCTATGTCTATCCTGAAGGATGCTTCTGCTACAGCTGTTTACGGTTCCCGTGCTTCTAACGGTATCGTACAGGTTGTTACCAAGAGTGGTAAGGCAGGTAGAATCAGCATCGATTACGACTTCAATATGTCTTTCTCTCAGCCAAGCAACTGGCCAAAGCAGATGCACTCTTACGAGCGTGCAGAGTGGGCTAACATTGCCAAGAACAACGACCTTTTGAATGGTGCAAAGAATGATGTATTCACAGCAGATGCCATCCAGAAAATGCGTGATGGCTCAGACCCATTGAACTTTGGTGATACCGATTGGAGAAGTCTCGTACTCAGAGATTGGGCTCCTCAGACCAAGCACACCGTACGCTTGACTGGCGGTTCTGAGACCAACCAGTTCTATGTATCTTTGGGACATATTGATCAGAACTCTCTCTACCGTAGCGATAATCACTGGATGAAGCGTACCACATTCCGTCTCGCTGAGAACACCAAGATTAAACCTATCGGTTTGCAGGTAAACGTTGCCCTCGACGGTTATCGCCAGGAGGATACACATCCATACACTTCTACATCAAGCAGTTATTACAATGTATTCTCACACATCAAGAACAAGTCTCCATTGAATCCGGGTGTCAACAAGTATGGTCTTCCATATAATGTTACCGATAACCCTGTGGCAGAAACAGCTAGTGATGCAGGTTACAACCGCGGTATTACCAACGTAATCAACGGTAAGGGCGAGTTGATCTGGAACTGCCTTTGGGTAGATGGCTTGAGAGTTCGTCTGGCTAGCAACTACCGCTACTATGGCACTTCTACCAAGCAGTGGAGAAAAGATGCCGCTCAGTATGACTGGGATTCTGACGTTCCACAGTACTTAGGCAAGCCACAGCTCTATCACAACTCCAGCACAGGTTATTCTTATACCAACCAGGCATTCGTAGAATATGCACAGCAGTTTGGCAAGCACAGCGTTTCAGCTCTCGGTGGTTTCGAGCAGTATTACGAGAAGGGCGAGTCTTACAGTGCTCAGCGAGTAAACTACGACTTCCCTATCGACCAGATGGGCGTAGGTCCTGCTAATGATATGACCAATGGTGGTAGCGAGGCTGAGTTGGGTCGTGCTGCATGGATTGGACAGGCTAAGTATAACTACGACAACAAGTATTATGTAGAGGGTAGCATCCGTTACGACGGTTCCGACGCCTTTGCTCCAGGTCACCGTTGGGGTGCCTTCTTCAGTGGTGCTTTAGGATGGGTTGTTTCAAGTGAGAAGTTCATGCAGCCTCTCGTAGAGAAGAACATCATCAACTCTTTGAAGCTCCGTGCTTCTTATGGTGAGACAGGTCTCGACAGCAGTGCAGGCCGCTTTGGTTATCTCACATCATACAACCTGAACAACCAGGCTTACGTAATCAAGAATAAGTATGTGCCAGGATTCTCAGAGGGTAGTCTTCCTTCTCCAGACCTTACATGGTACACCACACGCCAGACAGATATCGGTTTCGACTTTGCGTCGTTGAACAACCGACTCTATGGTTCGCTTGATTACTTCTACTACTCTACCAAGGGTTATCTGACTACTCCAACAGGTGTAAGCTATCTGAATACCGCTATCGGTATCGGCTTGCCACGAGTTAAGTCAGACAGTGAGTATCGCCGTGCAGGTTGGGAGTTCGTGTTGGGTTGGCGCAGCAACATTGGTGCGTTGAAATACGATATTTCAGCTAACCTCACCTATTTTGATGCTCTCTGGGCACTTAATAGAGACGAGTCTGAGAGTTCTTACATGAACCCATATACTCGTACCCAGCAGCAGAAGGGTTACTACGGTACCATGTTGAAGAACCTGGGCTACTATGTGGATGCAAATGATGTTCTCAACAACCCAGGTGTAAACAGTGCTCTGAATTCAGGCTATCTGACAGCCGGTGACATCAAGTATGCCGACATGAACGGTAACGGTATGATAGACAATGGTGATATGCGCCGTCTGGGTAAGAGCCACACTCCTCGCGGACAGTATGGTATCAATATGAACTTCCAGTATAAGGGATTCTATCTGAGCATGCTCTTCCAGGGTTCTACCGCATTCGACATGTACCTCTCTGGTGTAACAACCATGCAGACAGGTCAGGCTGGTCAGTTACCAGTTGCTTACAAGTATCAGGAAGACAGCTGGACTCCAAGCAATACCAACGCCAAGTATCCACGTCTGATGGCTAACACAGGTTTGAATGCCAACAACAACTATCAGAGCAGCGACTTCTGGCTGGTAAATGGTGCTTATCTGCGTATGAAGGACTTCCAGTTCGGTTACGACTTCAAGCACGTATTGCTTCGTGGTGTAAGCTGGCTGACCCGTGCCAAGGTGGGTATCTCTGGTCAGAACATCTTCACCATTTCTCAGGCAACCAAATATGGTCTTGACCCTGAGAACTCTTCAACCGAAGGATATGGCTATCCTGTAGAGCGAGTACTTGCATTAACTGTAAACTTAGGATTTTAATTAGTTATGATAAAGAATATTATTAAAATAGGAATGTTCGGCGTTCTGGCATTGACCGCCGCTTCCTGCCAAGATACAATGGATACTCATCCAACAACGACATTCGACGAGGCTACGGTTTGGGGCTCAAAGGCTACAGCCAATGCTTTTGTGAATGCCACATACGACAATGTAATCAACATGTTCACAGGAAGTTCTTCCTGTGTAGGATGGGAATCCCGCACTCCTAATGGAGCAAAATGCTCTCAGGTAGGTGAGGGTATTGATGGCATAGCCACAGAGCTTGGCATCGACAGAACTTCTGACTTCGGTATCAGCCGCTTCGGCTTGCTCCGTCGCTGCAACCTGATTATCGAAAAGGCTCAGGCTTCTACTATGACAGAAGGCGAAAAGGCTGAAATCATAGCCAAGGGCCGCTTCCTTCGTGGTCTCGTATTCTACGACCTGACCCGCAAGATGGGACGCTTCGTTCCTATCACTTCTGTGATCCAGGCCGACCAGGAAGAAAAGGCAAGAGTACCTATGACTTCCAGCGTAGAGGAAAGCTACAAGCTGGTAGTAGAGGATTTGGAGGCTGCCATCCCTAACATGCCAGTTGAGGCACAGCCAGGTGAGCCTACCAAGTATGCAGCCGAGTTGCTGTTGAGCCGTGCCTGCCTCCAGGCATACGCCTACACCAAGAAGGCTGAATACCTTGACAAGGTGATTACCTATGCTTCTGATGTTACCCAGAACTGTTCACTTTCAGACAATTACGGTGGTCTGTTCAACGAGACAGACGAAACCAATGCTGAAATTCTCTGGGGTTACTACCGTTTGAAGGCTAACACCAAGATTGGTAATTATGAGGAGCTGATCCGCACCTATCCTAACATCTCACAGGATGACTGCATCAACTCTAAGAGTCCTATTCACTTCAAGAATCCTAACGGACGTACCTATGAAGGCTGGGCAATCTACTTCCCAACACAGGACTTGGTTGACCAGTATCTCGTAACTGATGAGAAGACAGGTGAAGCACTTCCTTGGAACGAGACTTCTCAGTACAAGGAGAATGTTGAGTCTATCGATCCAAACACAGTAACAGCAGAAGGTCAGCTCGACGCTTACGAGCAGGAGAACGGTAATGCACGCCGCATGCCTACTCCTCAGGACTTCCAGCAGCTCAACACGGCTTATCCTACCAACCTGCATTACGGCAAGTTGAAGGCAGGCTCAACACGCAACATTTCTGAACTGATGTACAGCGGACGTGATGCTCGTTTCGCATCATCTATCGTTTATGATGGCTGTTCATGGATTGGTGAGACAGTAGAGACAAACCTTGGCGGTAACTGCTCTATGGGTGTACGTGATAAGGAAGACGGTGGCTGGTACAACACTACAACCGGTTACTACTGGCGCAAGTCTAACATCGAGAATCCAGAGCCACGTGCATACTTCGACTGTCTGGTACAGCTCCACTACGTGATGTGCCGCACTGGCGAGGCTTACATGAACCTGGCAGAGGCTTATCTGCTGAAGCACGATGTAACTAATGCAGTAAAGGCTCTCAACGCCACACGAGTTAAGCACGGCAAGATTGCTCCTTCAACAGCAACAACAGAGGAAGCAGCTTGGGCAGACTACATCCGTGAGCGCCGTGTAGAAATGGCTAACGAGAATGGTGATATCTACTTCAGCTATCTCCGCTGGGGTAAGTATGGCGGCTATGCTAACCACGGACGTGAGGCAGGCGACATCATCTACGATCTCGACCGCCCTGTATATAAGATGGAAATCTCTCGCGACCGCAGCCAGCTTCTCGTCAACCAGCTTACATTGCTCGGTAGTGCACAGAGACAGTTTACCACCAAGCGTTATCTGTTCCCAATCGCTCAGTCATTCCTTGACAAGCGCGAGGCATACGATCTCGATCACCAGCAGAACGAGGGTTGGTAATCTGCAAGCAGAAGCAGATATAAATTCATATTTATAAATCATAAATAAACGTTGAAAATATGAAATTCATTAAAATCATACTTGCCATGCTCGTCATGGCACTCAGTTTCAGTTCTTGTCTTGAGAGCGATCTCAAAGACCTTCCAACTTTCGATGGCAATGACATCACAGCAGGATATGCTTGGTATCGTTACATTGGAGAAGACAAGATTAATGCCAGCGGACAGCCTCAGGTTATCCAGAAGCAATTGCAGAAAACAGCAGAGGCTATTGATAACAAGGCTGCTACCTGCAACCTGACATTTGCAGTTCCATCCAACTTCTCTGAAAAGGAGAAGAATAATGTGAATCTCAACAACATCGTTGTTGCAGTACAGATTTCATCAGCTGCGGTAATGACTCCTGTTGAGGGATCTCCAGCATTGGGTACTCCAGCCGACTGGACTACTCCACACAAGTATGCTGTAAAGGCTGCCAATGGAGAGACCAAGGTATGGACCATTACATGTAAATTAACAAAATAATTTAAGTCACGCAAGGGGGGACACCATTAGCGGATGGTGTTCCCCTTTTTAAAAGGAGCTTCAACTTACTATTGATATGAACAAAAACAATTTATTAAAGCTGGCACTTACTCTTATAATGCCATTAACTCTGTGTATGGGAAGTTGGGCACAAGCTGTCATCTTTCCCCAGAAAAAGCAACCGGGTGTAGCTAAAATCACCCAGAAGTCAAACAGCTATCAGCTCGCCAACAAAGTATTGAAAGCCTCTTTCATCAACACAGGTGGCAAACTCTACTTCAACGGCTGTTCTGAGCTGGGACTGCAGCCTAGCACAGAGTTGTTTAAGGTTCTCTTGGGAGACGGCAAAACCATTACCGCATCCGAGATGAAACTGGAAGATGTAAAGATGGTAACCCTGGCAGAGAATCCATCTGCAGCAACAGCATCTCTCCGTTATGCAGGCAAGGCTCTGGAAGCTCGTTTTACATACGAAGAACTTTCTATCGTTTGGCGCGCCGTATTGAGAAACGGCTCGCACTACCTGCGCACTGAAATGGATATTCAGGCTGCCAAAGACTTACCTATGAAGGGTATCGTGGCAATGAATTACCTGGTAGCCAAGAACAGTGCCTATACCGCTCCAGAAGTGGTGGGTAATACCCGTGGTGCCATCCTGGCAAGCAATCATATCTTTGGTGGTCTGGAAACTCCAATGGGTCTGAATTCCTGCAAGGATGAAGGCAATGCTACCCACATAGAAGGCTTATGGAGAAGAAACACCACTTTAAAAGCTGGCAAAACATGGAACATCAGTTCTGTAGTGGGCTTGGTTGCGCCTAAGCAGTTGCGCCGCTCTTTCCTGGCTTACAGCGAGCGTGAAAGAGCTGTGGCTTGGAGACCTTACCCTGTATATATTTCATGGTATGAGTTGAACATCGACCGCAACAATGCACAAGCTCCTTCTTATAAGGGCAATATGACCGTAGAACAGTGTGCCGACGTGGTAAGTCACTGGAAGACACATTTCTATGATAAATATCAGATGGCTCCAAAGGCCTTTGTATGGGATGATGGTTGGGACCAGTATGGAACCTGGACCTTCAATCCTAACTTCCCTAACGGATTCGACGAACCAGCCAACGAGGCCAAGAAGATGGGCACAGGTATCGGTGCCTGGCTAGGTCCTGTGGGCGGCTATGGTCAGTCTGGCGAATATCGCCGTGCTTACTGGCGTTCAAAGGGTGGCATGCAGCTGAGCAATGAAGATTACTACAACTTCTTCATCCGTTGCTGCACCAACATGATCGACCGTTACGACTTCCGCTTCTTCAAGTTTGATGGCATCAGTGCACAGGCTTCTGCCATCGGTCCTGACGAAGGAACAAGAGGCGAAGAGAATGCCGAGGCTATCATCAGCATTGAGCGTGCCGTACGCCAGAAGCGTCCAGACACCTTCCTCAACACCACCGTAGGAACCTGGGCTTCTCCATTCTGGTTCCACTTCACAGATGCCGTATGGCGTCAGGAGGGTGATTACGGCGAGGCTGGTGACCAGGGCACAGACCGTGAGCGCTGGATTACCTATCGCGACCGTCTGGTTTATCAGAACTTCATTCAGAGATCACCAGTATGTCCTATCAACACATTGATGACTCACGGATTTATCCTGAGCCGTTGGGGTGCCGTTTCCAAGAACATGGATTACGATGGAATCGTTCGTGAGATGCGCTGCGCCTTTGCCTGTGGTTCTGGTATGGTTGAGCTGTACAACGACTACAAGCTGATGGACGAAATCAAGGACAACCAGGGCAACGCCGGAGCGTTGTGGAAAGACTTGGCTGAGTGCATCAAGTGGCAGCAGGAACAGGCTGATGTATTGCCTGATGCTCACTGGGTTGGTGGTAATCCTTGGGATGGCAAAAAGGCAAATGTATATGGCTGGGCTGCATGGAACGGCAAGAAGAGTGTGCTTACCTTGCGCAATCCTTCAACCAGTGCACAGACCTTCACCACAACCCTGAGAGAAGCATTGGATATTCCTGCCTATGTTCGTGGAAAGATTACATTGACCCATGCCTTTAACCAGGCAGAGTTGGATGGAATGCCAATCAATAAGGCTATCGACATTGATACTCCTTTGGTATTGAATCTTCCAGGCTCATCCGTATTTATCTATAATGGTCGTTAATGATTTGCAAAATCGAACACTTTAATATTTCATCTGGTTTTTGCGAAGGAAATCAGTTAGATGGTTTTCCATCACCAATTGATAAGTTGCCATTCAATAATAACCGGATTCAGAAACCAGAATGTACGGAATAACTATTATAAATAATGAATGAATTATAGACTAGGCTTATTGTAAGATTAGGTTTATAGGATTTAGTGTTAAATTTGGTTCAATTATTGACTTACACTATTCAAATAATGAAAACTAATCGTATGCCCTTTTGCTGCGAAGCAAGAGGGCATATCTTTTTTAATTGAATACAAGCTGCACGCCCTGAAAGGGCGTGTGGGGCTTACTTGCGAAACTTGAATAAGAATTTGCCAAGTAGGCAGCTTATCTATAACAAGACCATAAAAAGTGTTTGATAGCAATAAAAACTCTATCTAACTCTTTACTACAATTTTTACACCTATGAGATTTGGCAATCCCAATTGTAATCAATATGAATAAGTGAGTTTTTTTCAAACTCACTTATTCACTTTACGCAACGCAGAAAGCGTCTCCAATCGTACTTACCAGTTACTCTAGCTTTTGAATACTCTATACGCTTTACAATACCAATAATATAGATGTCTGGAACCAAGCCCCAATAACGAGAATCATGAGAATCTACTACATTATCACCACCGGCAAAATAATAATCATGAAGGAACGTGTGGCGAGACAGAAGTTTGTGTTTGACAAAAACTTTACTTTTCTCCCAATCAATTGTGATTTTACCCTTCAATTCCCACTCTAAAATTGCCTGATAAAGTACAGCCTCTTTGGGGGTAATCGTTATGACATCCCCTTTACGGGGAATATACAAAGGCCCGAAATTTTTAATCGTCCACTTCGGCAAATGTTCATCGTACGGCATCGCACACATTACTTCAGGAGAGATCAATGTATCTGGCATCTCACGCAAAACAGTTTGATTCTCTCTGCAGCCCAAGACACCCCTATCATTATTATTGCGATAATAACCATTGCGAATGCTCACAGAATCACCAGGCAAGCCGATGCAGCGCTTGCAATACACATAATTGATAACAAACGTAATATGATGATTAATGACTGGTTTATTAAACACAAAGACATCATTACGCCTCAAATCCCCCATACCTTTCATTCTAAAGCACTGTAATTCAACCCCTTGTTTGTCAAAATGGAAATTTCGATAGATTCTTGCACCAAAACAAAGTTTATCTGCTATTATCTTGTCACCTGGTTGCAAAGTTGGCATCATAGAATTACTAGGAACAACAAAAGTATCAAACCAGAAGATACGCACCAGCCACTTACCGACCCATAACAATATCATGAGTAAGGAGCAAATTAGCACCAGTTTAATTATGTTTAGAACTTGTTTTTGATTACAAGAAATATTTTTCATTTTACCGTTTATTAAGGAGACAATACTAAAAAGAAGACCTCTCCATCGTTCAATTTCTAATGAACGAAGGAGAGGTCACTTCTTTTATATCACTTTCAGAATTTCATTACTTCTGAGAATCCTCTGGAGCCTTGTCAATCAAGTCCATAAACTGGTCGAGCTTAGGAGTGATGATGATCTGTGTACGACGGTTACGCATCTTGCCCACCTCAGTATCATTGGTAGTTACAGGATTGTACTCACCACGACCACCAGCAGTCATACGCTTAGGACTAACACCGAAGTTGTCCTGGAGATACTGAACTACAGAAGAAGCACGGAGAGCAGAGAGGTCCCAGTTGTTGCGGATGTTCTTCATCTTGGCACTGGTAGTGCTTACAGGCACGTTATCGGTGTTACCCTCGATGAGCACATCGTAATCCTTGTAGTCCTGGATGATCTTTGCAATCTTGCTCAAAGTTTCCTTGGCACGGCTGTTTACCTCGTAGCTACCGCTCTGATAGAGCATGTTGTCAGCCAGAGAGATGTAAACCACACCCTTCAGCACCTGAACGTCAACCTCCTTCATCTCCTCTCGGCTGAGAGAACGGGTCAGGTTGTTGGTAAGAACCATGTTGAGTGAATCGCTCTTGCTCTTCACCTCTACCAGGTGACGGATATACTGGTTGCTCTCATTAATCTGGTCAACGAGCTTCTCAATGCTGATGTTGTTCTGATTGGCATTGGTCAAACTCTTGTCCAGCGAGTTCTGCAACTTGGCATAATCCTTCTTGGTACTGCTCAACTGCTCCTGCGCAGCAGCAAGGCTAGCCTCAGCAGCAGCCAACTTCTCCTTGGTTGCCTGATAATTGGCAGTCAATTCTCTATTTTCAGATTGACAATTCTGGAGATCCTTCTTACTAGCACAGCTAGTAGCCATCAGGGCTACAGCCATCATTGCCATTACAAAAATTTTAGTCTGTTTCATATTTGCTTTCGATTTTTAAATTTTCTGTTATTGTTTTTTTATCACTATGTTATTATATAGACGGCAGTTACGCCCTCCCTATAAAACACCTTATGCGTCTCTTTCTGGATGCAAAGTTACTGATAAGACTCCAATAAACCTTATTTGTCTAATCCATTTATAAAATTTTAACCACTAAATCACTATTTATCACCTTTTTAACTAAAAAAAGAAAATAAATGCGTATTCTTTGCGGAGAAATCAGAATTTTGTATTACCTTTGCAGTCGGAAAGCAAAAGCATATATAATATGTAGGCTTTTGCCAAGGTAGAATTAATACATTAACAATATAAAAAGAGAAATAGTATGATTCTTTTTTTCAGAACTCCATCTAAGAGTGTGATTGCGACCGAGATTGACCACAAACCATCTCAGGACGAAATCAATGAACTTTGTTGGCTTTATGGTGACGCAACTTTAGAGGACGCCCAGCAGTTGCAGGGCTTCTATGTTGGCCCACGCCGTGAAATGATTACTCCTTGGAGTACGAATGCCGTTGAGATAACTCAGAACATGAGTCTTGACGGCATTTCGCGTATCGAGGAGTACTTCCCTGTGGATAGCGAGGACGCTGAGCACGATCCTATGCTCCAGCGTATGTACAACGGTATCGGACAGGATGTTTTCACCGTGAACCACGAGCCAGAACCTATCAAGTACGTCGATGACCTCGAGAAGTATAACGAGGAAGAGGGTCTTGCCCTCAGCGAGGACGAAATGGCTTATCTCCACAAGCTGGAGAAGGAAAACGGACGTCCTCTCACCGACAGCGAAATCTTCGGTTTCGCACAGATTAACTCAGAGCACTGCCGCCACAAGATCTTCGGCGGCCAGTTTATCATCGACGGCAAGGAGATGGAGTCTTCTCTTTTCAGCATGATCAAGAAGACCACTCAGGAGAACCCTAACAAGATTCTCTCTGCCTATAAGGATAATGTGGCTTTCTCTCAAGGTCCTGTTATCGAGCAGTTTGCTCCAGCCGATCAGACTACCAGCGATTTCTTCCAGGTGAAGGATATCGAGAGTGTCATCTCGCTGAAGGCTGAGACCCACAACTTCCCTACTACCGTAGAACCTTTCAACGGTGCTGCTACCGGTACAGGTGGTGAAATCCGCGACCGTATGGGTGGTGGTGTAGGTTCATGGCCTATCGCAGGTACTGCCTGCTACATGACTGCTTATCCTCGATTGAAGGATGACAACGGCAAGAGCGATGCTGAGCGCGACTGGGAAGACATCATGCCAGTGCGTAAGTGGCTCTATCAGACTCCAGAGCAGATTCTGATCAAGGCTTCCAACGGTGCATCAGACTTCGGTAACAAGTTCGGTCAGCCTCTCATCACCGGTTCTGTGCTTACTTTCGAGCACGAGGAGAACGGCGAGAAGTATGCATACGATAAGGTAATCATGCTTGCTGGTGGTGTAGGCTACGGCAAGAAGCGTGACTACAAGAAGGGTGAGCCACAGAAGGGCAATAAGGTTGTCGTAGTAGGTGGTGACAACTATCGCATCGGTCTTGGTGGTGGTTCTGTTTCTTCTGTAGATACAGGCCGTTACAGCAATGGTATCGAGTTGAACGCTGTTCAGCGTGCCAACCCTGAGATGCAGAAACGTGCCTACAACCTGGTTCGTGCACTCGTTGAGAACGATGAGAACCCAGTAGTCAGCATCCACGACCACGGTTCAGCCGGTCACTTGAACTGTCTCTCTGAGTTGGTAGAAGAGTGCGGTGGCGAAATCGACATGGCTAAGTTGCCTATCGGCGACAAGACTTTGAGCGCCAAGGAAATCATCGCCAACGAGAGTCAGGAACGCATGGGCTTGCTCATCGACGAGAAATATATCAGCGAAGTTCAGAAGATTGCCGACCGTGAGCGTGCTCCAATGTACGTGGTTGGTGAGACTACTGGCGATGCTCACTTCAGCTTCAAGCAGGCTGATGGTGTGAAGCCATTCGACCTCGATGTAGCTCAGATGTTCGGTCATACTCCTAAGACTGTAATGGTAGATGAGACCGTAGAGCGCAAATATGAAGATGTAACTTATTCTGCAGATAACCTCGACGAGTACTTGCAGCGCGTTCTCCAGATGGAGGCTGTGGCTTGTAAGGACTGGTTGACCAACAAGGTGGACCGTTCCGTAACAGGTAAGATTGCCCGTCAGCAGGGTCAGGGTCAGATTCAGTTGCCACTTTCTGACTGTGGTGTCGTAGCACTCGACTACCGTGGCGAGAAGGGTATCGTAACAGCAATGGGTCATGCTCCTCAGGCTGGTCTTGCCGATCCTAAGGCAGGTTCTGTACTCTCTGTAGCAGAGTCATTGACCAATATCGTATGGGCTCCATTGGCAGATGGCATGGACAGCATCAGCCTTTCAGCTAACTGGATGTGGCCTTGCCGCAGTCAGAAGGGTGAGGATGCCCGTCTGTACGAGGGTGTGAAGGCATTGTCAGACTTCTGCTGCGCCATCCACGTAAACGTACCAACAGGTAAGGACTCTCTCTCATTGACCCAGCAGTATCCTAACGGCGAGAAGATCATCGCTCCGGGTACCGTTATCGTAAGTGCCGGCGGTGAGGTTTCAGATATCAAGAAGGTGGTTAGCCCAGTTCTCGTTAACGACAAGAACTCTAGTCTCTACCACATCGACTTCAGCTTCGACGAGCAGCGTCTCGGTGGTTCAGCCTTCGCTCAGAGCCTGGGCAAGGTGGGCAGCGATGTTCCTACCGTCAAGAACCCAGAGTACTTCGTTGACTGCTTCAACGCCGTACAGGAACTCATCAACCGCGGTTGGGTAATGGCTGGTCACGATATCAGTGCCGGTGGTTTGATTACAACTCTCCTCGAAATGACATTCGCCAATGTAGAGGGTGGTATGAAGATCAACCTCCACGACATCGCAGATGCCGACATCATCAAGACTATCTTCGCTGAGAACCCAGGTGTTGTCATCCAGGTAAGCGATGCTCACAAGGATGAGTTGAAGGCATTCTTCGATGAGAACGGTATCGGTTATGCCAAGATTGGTTATCCAGCTCCTGAGCTCCGCAAGATCATCATCAAGAAGGAAGGCTTCGAGCACGAGTTCGATATCGATGCATTGCGTGACGACTGGTATAAGACATCTTACCTCCTCGACCGCAAGCAGAGCATGAACGGTATGGCTAAGAAGCGTTACACCAACTATAAGAAGCAGCCTATCGAGATGAACTTCGGTTACGGTTTCAAGGGCACACTCTCTAGCTATGGTCTCGATGCCAACCGCCGCAAGCCTTCTGGCATCAAGGCAGCCATCATCCGTGAGAAGGGTACCAACGGTGAGCGTGAGATGGCTTACTCAATGTATCTCGCCGGCTTCGACGTGAAGGACGTGATGATGACCGACTTGATTTCCGGTCGTGAGACCTTGGAGGATGTAAACTTCATCGTATTCTGCGGTGGTTTCTCTAACTCCGACGTTCTCGGTTCTGCCAAGGGTTGGGCTGGTGCATTCCTCTACAATCCTAAGGCTAAGGAGGCACTCGATAAGTTCTATGCCCGTGAGGATACCCTTTCACTCGGTATCTGCAACGGTTGCCAGCTGACGGTTGAGTTGAACCTCATCAATCCTGAGCACAAGCATCGTTCACACCTCTGCCACAACACATCCAAGAAGTTCGAGAGTACATTCCTCGGTTTGACCATTCCTCAGAACGACAGTGTGATGTTCGGTAGCTTGAGCGGTGATAAGCTCGGTATCTGGGTAGCTCACGGCGAGGGCCGTTTCTACTTGCCAGAGCCAGAGGATCACTACAACATCATTGCGAAGTACAACTACGCTGAGTATCCAGGTAATCCTAATGGCAGTGACTACAACGTAGCAGGTATCTGCTCTGCAGATGGTCGCCACTTGGCTATGATGCCACACTTGGAGCGTGCCATCTTCCCATGGCAGAATGCCTGGTATCCAGCTGATCGCCGCAACGATGAGGTAACTCCTTGGATTGAGGCATTTGTCAATGCACGTCAGTGGATTGAAGAAAGAGCTTTGAAAAAGTAAAAAGGTAAAAAGTAAAAAGGTAAAAAATGAATAATAGCGTAAGTTATCTTACATTATTCAAAACATTTATGAAGATTGGCATAGTCACCTTTGGGGGTGGCTATGCCATGATTCCTATTATAGAATCCGAAGTCGTTGACAAGCATCATTGGATGACGAAGGAGGAATTTCTGGATGCCATCGCTACCACCCAGGTTTGTCCGGGAGCCTTGGCAATCAACATGAGTTCCCTGCTCGGATATAAGTTGGCAAAGATACCAGGAGCCATCGTCTGCACCTTCGGCGCTTCGTTGCCATCATTCCTTATTATCTTGGCGATAGCCATGTTTTTCCATCAGTTTGAAGACAACAAGGTGGTGGCTGCCATGTTTGCAGGCATCCGTCCTGCCGTCGTGGCATTGATAGCCGTACCTACGTTCTCGCTAGCCAAGAGCGCCGGGATTTCGCTCGTCAACTGCTGGATTCCTATTCTATCTGCCCTTCTGATCTGGCTTTTGGGCGTCAACCCAATCTGGGTGATTATCGCAGCTGCCGTGGGTGGCTACATCTATGGACAATTCATTCAACCAACAGAATAATATATGATATTTCTTCAGCTTTTCATCGTATTTCTTCAGATAGGCATCTTCGGATTCGGAGGTGGCTATTCCATGATATCCCTGATTCAGGGACAGGTTGTTACGCAGTATCATTGGATGACGATGAAGGAGTTTACCGATGTGGTTGCCATCTCTCAGATGACACCGGGACCTATCGGTATCAACGCCGCTACCTATTGTGGCTATACAGCAGTCCATAATGCCGGCATGAGTGGCATGATGGCTGTACTCGGAAGTGCCATGGCGACCTTTGCGCTGGTTCTCCCATCCTTGGTTTTGATGATTCTTATCAGCAAGATGCTGTACAAGTATATGAACACCTCAGCCGTCCAGAGCATTTTCATCGGTCTCCGCCCAGCCATTGTCGGATTGGTAGGAGCCGCAGCCCTGCTCCTGATGAATGGCGAGAACTTCTCTACTCCCGAAAATCCATGGAGATTCTATATCTCCATCGCCCTCTTCTTTGCCACCTTTATCGGCGTGAAGGTGATGAAGATTAATCCTATCCGCATGATTCTCTATTCTGCGTTTGCCGGATTGCTTCTTCTCTATTAAGACTTTTTTCACCCCAAACTACCCCATTTTTATGAGAAAGGTATATTTATCCATAGCCCTTGGCTTCTGCTGCCAAGGCATTCTGGCACAGCAGAGCTCCTACCGCTGGAAGGTGGAGGCAGAAGCTGGTGTCAGTTGCAGTGTGCTCGATACGGATGTATCGGGCTTGTCGGAGACTTATTATAAGGTGCGACCGGGCTTCACGGCTGCCATCGGTGCTGAATACAATATCGTAAATCAGCTGGCGGTAGGAGCGGGCATCCGCTTCGTTCAGCGCGACTACCTGTACCAGAACCTCGGCGGCGATTCCTGGAACACCCGATACAACAACAACTTCATCAGCATCCCACTCCATGTGGGCTACTATCTCCTCCATAATCCTTACCACGAGAAGGGATTGTGGATCAAGCCGCAGGTAGGCATCTATTACGAATACTTCACCTCCATGCATACCAAGGGTATGTATCCGATGAACATCATGGAGGGTTACAAGGGCGATGGCACCTACATCCGCTATAACACCACCTACGATTTCAAGAAGAATGAGAACCATCTCCGCCGCAGTCTCTTTGGCGGCGAAGCTGGTATCAAGGTGGGTTATTCCTTCGGCAAGATAGATGCCAGCGTAAGCTATCAGTTCCAGTACGGCTTCTCGCATATCTACCAGGAAAAAGCCAGCACCAGCAAGACTGCCCGACGCAACTCCAGCCTCATCACAGCCTCGGCTGCCTATAAGTTCTAGCCCCATACGCCCTGAACCAACGGTCACCGGCCGAAGGGAAAGGTAAAGGGCAGAAGCTCCTAGCCCCATACGCCCTGAAAGGGCAGAAGCTCCTAGCCCAGGGCAACACCCTGGGTATAATAGCAGACAGCAATACGCCCTGAAAGGGCAAAAGCTTTTAAAACATATAATTTATGAGAACCCCTATATATATAAAAGGTGGAATACGATGCCTCTTCGCCTTCCTCCTGGCGACAACCACTACCGGGATGTCGCTTACCAGTTGTGTGGCAGACAATGATGCCAACGAGAAATCGATTTCCGATTATTCCGATACCGATGTCAAGTCGTATGGCGACCTGTTCCAGGTTTTCTGGAGCGTGATGAACCAGCGCTACTGTACCCTCAATGAGCAGTCTGCCGTATCTTCGCAGACCTGGGACCAGGTGTACAAGGAATACAAACCTAAGTTTGATGCCCTGAAGACCTTCCAGCATACCTCCGCTTTTACCCAGCAGGAGATTCAGGAGGATAATGTCAAGGCAAAGCTGTATTTCCAGGAAATCATCGACAAGATCATCGACCAGCATTTCTATGTCAAGATTACCCTGCCCGTCTCCCACTCTTCTACGGAAACGGTGAGATTCAACAGCACACTCCGCAACAAGACCGAGTATTTCCCGCTGAATGCTCACTGGAACCATACCCGCGACCAGCTCAACCTGGATGGTACAGCCTTCGGCGAGATTACCTCGGATGGTTTCTGCATTATGGGCGGTTACCTGAAGGAGCAGCCGGGCACCTATTACCTCGGCTTCAACAAGTTTGCCCTCTACGAAAACTGTTTCCACGAGTATCAGAAGTCCTATCTCCCTGGCAATGCCGCCAGCACCTATCATCTGGATGCTTCCACGATATCAGCCAAGGCGAAGGAACTGATTACAGATGCAGGAAAGCGAGAGAAGGCTGAGCAGCAGGCTGAGCAGTTGCTTGCCGATATGGATAACTATCTGGCTTCGGATGATGCAGCCCAAGCCTGCGAGAAGATGGCGGCTTACAGCAACCAGGGAGATTATTCCGGTCTCTATGCTCTCGCCAGCGAGGCCTACGAAAAGTCACCGAATCTCCTCAAGCTGTTGCCTGTTACTGCTGATGCAAGCGGCATGGGCGAACAGATCCGACAGAAGCTGCAGGGCGATGCCCGTTACCAGCAGATGCTTTCAGCCTCCGGTTTTGCCAGCTGGTATTGCCAGGCACTTGCCGATTACCTCTGGCATGAGCGGGAACTCTACGCTTACTGGAGCGACCTGAAGTTTACCTACAATCATCTCTGCGTAGAAGGTTACCGCCGTCTGTTCCTGGAGCCTCTGGCTAAGGGCGAGATCAAGAAACTGATTCTCGACTTCCGTGGCAACGGAGGCGGAAGCGTGATAGATACCCGTCTGCTTACCGACTACCTCATCACCCAGACAGCCGTCTATGCCTACGTGCGCAAGAAAGAGGACAATAATCCATACAGCTATACCCCTTGGATTCCGCAGAAGATTACGGTAACGTCGAAGAGCCTGGGCAGAAACATCCCTACCGCCATCCTGCTCGACAACTACAGCGCCAGCATGTCGGAGGTGACAACCCTCATCCTGAAAAGTCAGGGTGACCACGTGAAGACGATAGGCAGAAACAGTTACGGAGCGCAGGCGATGCTCACTTCCGACAACGAAGCCAGCAATGGCGGATGGATAGGAAATGTAACGAGCTACCTCTACTTCTACATGCCGTTCTCGCTTACCAAGGATGCACAGGGCAACCTGCTGGAAAGTGTGGGAATCACCCCCGATTATCTGCTCGACGAGATGACCGAAGAGGAAAAGGAGAAGCTCTACCAGAACGATCCTTCGGCTGTGGATAGAGGTCTGAAGAAGGCGATGGAGGTTCTGAAATAAGCGAGGGTGTGCAATTTACACCCTCGCTTTTATTTTCTATATATCAGCCACTTATACCATATTCACGAATTTTGTGCTCCCACACAACTTGCACGGTAATGCAAACGTTTGCATTTTGTTTTACGTGATTTTCATCACTTTTTTGAGGCACCTTTGAGAAAATCATTCTATCTTTGCAACCGAAAAGGAAACCCAGTGACATCCATCTTGTTACAAGGGTAAGCCTGTGATTATAAGTAAATGACAATAACAAAATAGGACAGCTAACAGTATCCTTAAGAAAGAAAACAACAGAGTAAAAATATGATGATGAAGCAGAGTTTGTTCAAACGAACACCGATGTTGCTGCTGCTGATTCTCTCAACAGTAGTAACCCGAGCGCAAGAGGTAGCACTGAAGACCAACCTGCTTGGTTTGGCAACCACTTCGCTCAATGCTGGTCTAGAAATAGGCACGGGCAGGAAGAGCACTTTTCAGCTTTTCGGCGCCCTGAATCCCTGGAAGTTCTCAGGCGACAAGAAATTGCGCTACTGGAACGTAATGCCAGAATACCGCTGGTACACCTGCCAGAAATTTGGAGGCCACTTCTTCGGCATCCATGCCCTAGGAGGTGAATACAACGTAAAAAATGTGGATCTGCCTTTCGGTATCTTGCCAAAGACAGAGAAAGGAAGACATTATGAAGGCTGGTATGTCGGCGGTGGTCTCACCTACGGATACCAATGGCTGCTGTCGGAGCATCTCAATCTCGAAGGATCCATCGGATTAGGATACATCTACAGCCCATACAAGCTCTACGGAAGATGTGACAAATGTCTTGACAAGGACCACCGCAACTATGTAGGTCCAACTAAAGCCGCCCTCTCCCTGATATACGCATTCTAGGAACAATATCACCGAGATAGCGAAAACCAAAATCAAACCCTCTTTTACAAGATGAAGAATATGAAGAAAATGAAGCTTTATGCGGTCATTTCGCCCCTTTGCATTCTGTTTGCACAGAGCGCATTGACTGTCCAAGCCCAGAAGATAGATGATTCGCAGCTACGGTTGGCTGGAGGCAAGATTCTGATAGACAGCGTCTTGACACAGAAGAAGAGCGACAGTCTCAAGGTTGCTTTCCGCCTCCATCTCGATAGTCTGCAGCTCAAATCAGAGCAACAGCTGGTTTTCACTCCGCTTATTACCGGAGAAGATACCATCGCCCTGAATCCCATTATCATCAATGGCAAGAACCAGAACATCAGATACCTGCGCAAAAGCAGCAAACTGAAAAACAGCCAGGCAGTGGTAGTGAGACGCAGGAATGATACCGAACAGCAGGTGCTCTTCTCGCAGACCCTTCCCTACAGGAAGTGGATGAAGGCTTTCAACCTCTCCATGACGGAAGACCTCTGCGGATGCGGCAACCTGATGGATCAGGATACCACCCAGATGGCGGTCATCAACCCAATACCCAAGATTGGTCGCGACCATTACGTGAAGCCAAAGGCTGAAGCCATCAAGGTGAGAGCCGAAAAGGGTGAAGCTTACCTGAGCTTCAAACTCAACAAGAGCGATATCCTTGCCGATTTCCGTGAGAATGCCACAGAGCTGAGAAAGATTACATCCACCATCGACCTCGTAAAGAACGACAAGGATGTGAGCATCACCAATATCGATATTCATGGCTATGCGTCGCCGGATGGTCCTTACGACAACAATGTGCGACTCGCCAACAATCGTGCGGCTGCCCTGCGCAATTATGTATGCAATCTCTACACCATCGATAAAAAGCTCTTCACCTATCACGCCACCCCAGAAGACTGGGAAGGATTCAAGAAGAAGGTGGAAGCAAGCAACTTAGCCGATAAGTCTGCCATCCTTGCCGTTGCCAACTCATCCTTGGCACCCGATGCAAAGGACCAGAAAATCAAGAAGCTTTATCCGGCTAGCTATCGCTACATCATGAGTGAGATTTATCCTCGTTTGCGCCACAGCGACTATACGGTAACCTATACCGTTCGTCCTTTCGACATTGAGGAGGCAAAGGTAATCTTGAAGACCAAGCCTCAGCAGTTGTCATTACAAGAGATGTATCTGGTGGCACAGACCTATGAACCTGGTTCTCCAGAGTTCAACGAGGTATTTGATATTGCCGTCCGTCTCTTCCCTGATGATGAGACAGCCAATCTCAATGCCGCCTGCACAGATTTGCAGAAGGGCGACCTCGTAACAGCCGAGAAGCATCTTGCCAAGGCAGGAAACTCAAAGGAGGCTGAGCGCATCAGAAAGATCTACGAGGAAATGAAGGCGGAACAATAAAAGATATAACTAACATTAAAATCATATAGATTATGAGAATTAAACATTTCTTTGGATTGGCAGTTTTGGCTGCTATGACAGCAAGTTGCTCTAGCAACAACGAGTTAGTAAATGGTGGTAATGGTTCAGGTGAGAATGAATCAGGTGCAAGCTATGCATCTTTCTCTATCAACTTGCCTACAACAAGTGGAACACGTGCTGATGACGATCCTGAATTCGTGGATGGTACCGCCAATGAGTACAAGGTAAATGATGCAACCTTACTCATCTTTAAGAAGGGGGCAACAGAAGCTGAAGGTGATTATACTTTCGTTGAGAGTGCAGAGTTGGGTTCAATGGCACCATGGCAAAAGCCAAATCCAGATGAGACAGGTGTAACCACTCATGCTAAAATTACAGCCAAGTTGGAAAGCGTAAATAAAAACGATAACAACTTCGCATTGGTGCTCTTGAACAACGGTACTGGTACTAATGCCAAGGTTGAGATGCCTTCAGTGGGTGATAAGTTCTCTGATTGGAACGCAAAACCTACGGATAAATTTGCAAAACCCGAGAATGGCTTCTATATGGCAAATGCTCCTCTGTTCAAGGGTAATAATGTTACAACTTTAGTTCCTATTGAGAGTACTAAGATTTACCCTACAGAGGAAGAGGCTGCTAAGAATGCAGCAACAGATATCTATGTAGAGCGTGGTCTTGCTAAGGTTACCTTAGGTTCAAGTACAACAACAGAAAAGCCGGTTACTAGTGACACATATCAGGGTGATATGGTTACTATCTCTAACTGGGCTTTGGATGTTACCAACAAGAAGGCCTTCCCTATCCATAATGTTGATGGATTGGCCACAGACTACAATGAAATTTGGAGTAACACCAGCACTGCATCTCCAACCAACAATGCTACCACTCAGCGTTTCGTAGATAATATAGCAACCAGTGCAAAGCGTGTATATTGGGGTAAAGACCCTAACTACGACAAAGATAATTTATGCACGGATAACTCAGAAGGCAAGACTGCTCGTAAAGCAGAGTTCAACTATGTTGAAAATGAAGACGTAGCAACAGCCCCAGATAAACCATTGTACTGTCTTGAGAATACATTCAATCTTGCCAATATGAAGCAGGGGCAGACTACTCGCATTGTATTCAAAGCTACATATAAGCCAGCAAGTTTACCTAAAGGAGAAACAACATTCTACAAGATTGGTAAGAACACTGCTATTTGGAGAGAAGCCGATCTTGTGAAAGAAATCAAAGCAGCAGTTGCTAGTGTTTTCTCTGGCGTAACAACCGACAAAATCACTGTCAATTTGGATGCTAAAGATAATAAAATCACAGCAGCAGGTACTCATTATATAGCAGCAGTTAATATCGCCGTAACTGGTGTAACAACCATTACACCTGAAAACATCACCGCCATTAATACCCAGTTGGGTCTCAATGAGACTAAGAAGGTAGGTATTAGCACATACGCAGGTGGTGAGTCTTACTACATCGCCCGCATCAAACACTTCGGTGATGCATTGACTCCATGGTCATCAGGCGACTACGGAACAAACGACCTCGCTTACTTAGGTCGTTATGGCATACTCCGTAACAACTGGTATGAGTTGACTGTAAGTAGCGTTAGCGGTCCTGGTTACCCTAGCGTTCCAGAGGTTAAGCCTAACACTCCAGATGATGAAAACGACAAGTACATCTCCGTCAGCGTGAAGATCCTCAAATGGGCTAAGCGTACACAGGATGTTAAGTTGTAATCGAGTATAACAACGAAAGGCGGAGCTTAGGCTCCCGCCTTCGTTCAACCATACGAGTTGTGTTTTCTGCTTCACCATAGTGGAAGCTAGAAACACAACCTGATATTCTGAAACATTATATTGATAATAACCAAAAAGCATCATGGCAAACAATAAGTTACATAGTTGGATCAAGAATATACGCATGGAATGGGGATTCGACAGCTTGGCTGCTATCAGCCGTACCGCTGCTTTCGGAACCATCGTCGCTCTCGGCAGCATGCTCAGCAGCTGCAACGACTTGATGCACGACGACCTCCCTCCTTGCGATATGGGAGTCGACTTGCAGTTCAAGTACGACTACAACGTCCAGCGCGCTGATATGTTCAACGATCATGTAGGCGGTGTCTGCGTGTTCATCTTCGATGAGCAGGGCAACCTAGTGGCTCGCCAGGATGCAGCCAACGAGGGAAAATCCCAATCCCTCAAAGACCCTAACTATGCCATGCGCATAGACTTGCAACCTGGCAAATACCGCTTCGCCACCTTCGCCTTCCAGAAGAAATACGAAGAGGCACTGTCACAGGCTGGTGCCAAATTCCACATCGAAGCTCCAGCAGCAGGAGAAAGCATCGAAAAACTCCGTACCCGACTCGACAGAAATGCCGGAAAGGTAGAAAACCAGGCTCTTCCGCTTGATACCCTCTGGCAGGGATTGAGCAACGAAACCGTAGAGGTGAAGGATCTTCAGATTACCCACCATACCATCAGTCTCATCAGAGACACCAAGCAGCTCACCATCAGTCTGCATCAGCTGGACGAACCAGCCGACATCCACGCCGAAGACTTCAGTTATCAGATAACTGATGCCAATGGCTACATCAATTACGACAATTCTCTCCTCCCAGACGAGGAGTTGACATACACCCCATACAAGACCTGGACCACCGAGTTCACCACTCCGGAGGGTACCGTACAGGAGCGTACCGCTCACGCCGCCCTGATGTTCTCCCGCCTCGTGTTGCATCCCGTAACCGAGAACGACAAGAATGCGATACTGAGCATCTGGAACAAGAAGACGGGCGAAGAAGTGGTCCGCATCAATCTAGCCGATTTTCTGGCACAGGGCCGTGGAGCATTCGAAGCATTGAATTATTCGGCACAGGAGTTCCTGGACAGAGAATACGACTACAAGCTGGACTTTTTCCTGAAAGGCGACAAGTGGCAATACGTTAAGTTGGGCATCTCCATCCTCGATTGGAGCAAGCGCATACAGCGAGCCGACTTATAATCTGATTCCACTTTGTCGAAATTAAACTATTGATATTAGTAAAGTAAAAGACAAAGTTATCATGAGAAGATTTCATATCTATATAGGTTTCATAGTTTGGTTGTTGACTAGTTTATTTGCAGTTAGTTGTACCGACGAGTTGGAGGGTAACGGATATACCCCCAACTCGTCAAGCAACCTGCAAGTCCTCGTGCCATTGGTACACAGCAACGGCACTCGTGCAGGAGAATCAGACCCGGCAGAAAACTTAACTTATAATGCCACAGAAGAAGAGTGCCGCATCAACAGCCTCCGACTTTTCGCTTTCCCTATAGACGGCAAAGGCACATTGCTCAATGAGTATCTCGGTGCTCCCGGTACCTCGTTCTATGAGCCTGGCAATTTTGAAGGAGGTGTGGATGTAGCCACATATACGCTGCGAATCGACCCCGGCACTTACCGCATCTATGTTGTGGCCAACATGGAGGATGTATTGAAGGCTCAGGAGACCATCGACACAGAGGACAAACTCAAAAAGGTAGTACTGAATTACCTCCCCGAAGGTAAGCCCGGCATGCCTGCCTGTGGCAATATCCCTATGATTTATGAACCCTTAAAGGATACCAACATCACTGGTGATAGCAAGACCACCGACATTGTTGCCAACTTGAAGTTCACCTGTGTCAAGGTAAAACTCAACCTGCTCTTCGACCCTGCTGACTCTGAGATGCAGGAGGCTCTGAAGACCAACGGTCTGAAGATAAATGATATTACAGCAAATAATCTCTCTCAATCTACCAGCTTGGTATGGGGAGGAAAGTTCTACGCTTCTGACAAAGAGGACGTAAGCGGAATTATCGGTCCCAAAATAATGTATAAGCAATCTTCTGAAGCCAGCGCCGCAGGATCATTCTTCTCTAATTGGACACGCGACGACACCAACAAGAACAAGAGCAATGCGGATGTAATCACTGCTGTGGGTACTGCCGCAGCGACTCCCTCAAACATAAAGGACAAATGGCTCTTCCAGGGTACATACTATCTGCCTGAGCGCTATATCAAAACCAACGACCAGCAGTCGTTCCTCACACTGAGCAGCAAGATTGGCGCCAATGACAACAGCTACAACATCCCATTGGGCCACACCGACAATCCAGAGGCAGGGTCATGCCGCACATTCCCTCGTGGCACCTATTATGAGATTATCGGCAAGATCAAGAGTCTGGGAAACATGACTCTCAACTGTAATGTGAGCGTAGAGGACTGGACTCCTGTAACGATAGATGCAGACTTCAGCCATACCACACTGTGGGTAAACAAGACAAGCGCTCAAATAACCTCCATAGAGGAAGACTCTATTTCCTACAAGTCAAATTGGGTGAATGTGGAGTTTGGTTGCGATGCGATTGTTGATGGTAAGCCCCTCGTCGTTGTAGATAAAAGAGATGAGGTCAATCATATTATCACCTTTAGGATTAATCCCGAGATTCCCATGAGTGCTTATGGAGATGGGGAAGGTAAATTTCCTCCGAAAGGAAAGACCAAGATATGGCTGAAGGCTAACAACCTGAAGAAGTATCTGGATGTAGACTACAATGTAGAACCTCTGTTTGAGGTTGATCCATTGGAGGTAATCATCTATTATGAGGCAAAAGCAGAAACCAACACAAAGGTATTCACTTGGGTTACAAACTTGGGAGGTATCGTGCTTCCGGACAATCTGACTTCCATCATTGGTAGCTCAACTATCAAAATATCGAAGCCATCCGATGAAAACGCTCCCAAGGGAACATTCCAGGTGGAGGCTACAACCGACCCTGGAACAACTACAGTGCATACATTCCGAGTACACTCGAAAGACTTGTATAATAGAAACAATAAGTACAGAGACATTAAGGTGACAGTAAGACCTCCGGTTGACGATTACCGTATCTATTTCCGTGCCATTAATGACAGGTCGTCAAATAATGGCAAGTTTGGTACTGACCAATTCCAAGGTATTTTGGATGAATACTATGGAACAGGTGATAACAATAACAACTGGAACGATTCTTGGAGTTGGGGCAATGGGATACAAACAAATAAACATAATGTATATATTTATTCTCAAAAGGGTGAAACGACAGGAACAGCAATACCTAAAGAAAATGTGTGGTATTTTAATAATAGATATAATCAGCCAAGCGGTATGACTGGGGACACGAATAATCCAGGATGGTACTACAAGGACATGGATTTTAATGCTAAAGGATATAGATGGGATAAAGGCGACGGTCAAGAAACTACACCGATCAAGCCTGGCGAGACATTGATGATATTCTACAGCTACAACAACGATGGTGCGGACCTTCACCGCTGCCCTCATCACATGGCGCCTGGTATCCCCCTTTTTAACTATGAGGATAGAGAAGGATGGATACTTTACGACCCGACAACAGACCCTTATTATCGTATTTTCGATGAGAAGCCGATAGTTAAGGATATCAATTATGTTGTCTATACCAAGAATAAAGTATTAGGCTGGGCGTTTAAGTTCGGTGTCGCAACAGACAATCCGACATCCTCTGGAACTAATGACCAATATAAACATTGGGACAACACTTGGGATGGTCACAGCGCCAAGAGTTTTAAAAGCGAACAAGTAGGAGGCTGGTGGAAGACAACGATAAGCTTGAAAGCGGTTGACGGCTATCATGAGAAGGGTATAGTCCTTCAGTTTGAAAAGGATGTCTATGATGAGAAATATACCCTTTTCGGAGGTAGAAGTTATGAGAAGCATAACGATACAGGATATTATGACAATAATAGCTGGCATCCAGGTAAACCATCAGGTGTATAAACAAGTAAAGTAAGTAAGGAAATGAAAAAGATAATATCTCTTTTAGTGGCACTGCTGACATTGGCAGCATGTAGCGACACTTTGAACGAAGGTTCCAACCCAAGCAACAAGAATGGGGTGGAAGATGGGGGCATCACGCTCACCATCAACCTTCCCGACTTTACAAAAGAAGAGCTGACAAGAGCTGGCGAGAAGGGATTGACAAGTCTGAACGCCGTGGCTTACGATAATGACAAGAACTTCCTTTTCAACCAAAAAATCACAAGCTGGGATGTTGTTTCTAATGGTTATAAAGTGAAAGTGCCAGTCAGGAACAAGGCTACAATGATTCATCTGGTTGCCAATGCCGGCGATTTGTCAGATACTCAATGTAAGAGTGGTTTGGACAAGGCTGCCATTTCGGGAACAATCAACACAGAGAATCCTGTCTGCTGGGGAAAGATCAGCGTGTCAGACTTGATGAAGGAAAATCCGGAAATCAGTCTGCTGCGCCAGTTTGCCAAGGTAAACGTCAAGTATGAGAAGACTACATCCAGTGATTTCAATGACGACAAGACGTTTGAGCTGGAGAGTTTCCAGTTGTATGATGCGGCTGACAAGGGAACCATAGCTCCCAAGGATTTTGACTATAATGCAGCAGCAGTCAATGTGCCAGATGATGCAGGCAAAGCTAATAGCGGATGGCAGACAGGCGAAACACCTTTCTATGAGACTGCCGCCGGTCAAGCCTATCTCATCGTGAAGGGTAAATATAATAGTGTGGAGTATTACTATAAAGTATCCTTCCTTACCGACAACGACATGACAAAACCGATGGCACTGCTGCGCAACCATGCTTATACGGTGACTATCAAGCACGTCAATACCTACGGATGGCCCACAGTGGATGGGGCTATTGCAGACCCATATCCCGAGAACCGAATGAAGGTGGACGTGAAAGATGATAATCCTTTGGTTAACGATATGATAGCCTGCAAGGACTACCATCTGGGAGTAAGCGACCAAGTAAGCGGCGCATGGGATGATGAGAATATTATCGCCACTGTCGTTACAACTATCCAAAACGGCGAGACGCCGACTTGCTCTACGTCCGATGGCTGGATAAAAGAAGATGTTACGACGATCACGAAGATTGGCACTGTGCCAGATACTGACGTTTCAAACTCTACTACAGGTACGAAATATAAGATTTCGATTGCGGTAGAAAAAAATGAATACTCTGAGGTACCACGCACAGGAAAGGTAATCGTGAAGTCGGGCGACTTGACCCGCACCATAACCGTGACCCAGAAAGGTAAGGACTTCAAGCGTTCTGGCAGAACCGTAAAGCTTGTGACATCAAGCAATGTGGGCACATCGGAAGAATATAATGACTATTTCAACAAATTCCTGCCAGATACTAAAGGTATCAGCCCGAAGGATATGCAGAACGATATTGTCAGAAACGATGGTCTGCACTTCGGGGTGGGAACTAACTTGTTCAGTTATTTGATTCCAAAGAAAACGGGTGATGATGTGACTTATGGCGCAAACAGCAACTTGTTTAAGGTAACGGATAATGGAGACGGCAACTGGAAAGTGACGCTGAACAGCGGTGCTGACAACTATGACATCTGGATCGGCGACTTCACCATCACCTATCAGGAGAATGGACACGACATTGCTATCACGTATCCCGTTTATCATTGTGGACTCTTCCACAAGATAGATGCCAGCAACCAGCAACCGCCTGTTGGTCAATCTCATGTCAGCGGCCGTTTCTACTACGGTGTAGTGAAGGTGAAAGGAAATAGTAAAACATACGTCATGCTCGACCGCAACCTCGGAGCCTCCAGCGACAGATGCTATGCTCCGGGCACCAAGGCGTTGGAAGCTAACAAGGGTGCTATTGGCGGATACTTCCATATTGCTACAGCGAAACAGGATCAGGCAAATGCAGGTAATCTTATCGGCAATCTGCCTCAAGGTTTCACTATTCCCGAGAATAGTGTGTTCCAAGACATCATAGACGGCGGTAATCTGAAAGAGGAGACCCGCTACACCTTGTCGGGCGAGGCGTACAACAGTGTTGAGATAACAACAGACAATTCGGAGCTGCCCGTAATCTATTTGCCAGCCACAGGATATGTGGAGGGTGAGGCTTTCAGAAATGTCACCCATGTCAGCCTATGGACCCGCACGCTACTCTCAGGAAATCAGGGTTTCGACACCACCAGTCCTGAGTATGGCTTCTGGTATCGCTATTTAGATGTGTATGGTAAGATTTGCACCATGTCGAATCTCCGCTTCGTCAGCGGTAATGCAGGTAAAAACACCGGGACTTACAGGGCCATGCCAATCCGCCTGGTACGTGTTCTGCAATAAACACAAGATAAGTGATAAATACAATAACATCTTTTACTTATAATAAAGTTCAAAAACAGCTGTTTTAAAAAGAAGGGTTGGGTTTTCGTGAGAAAGTCCAGCCCTTCTTTTTGTCAGGATACTCCTGACAAGGGGTCAAGACGTTACTGAGAGGTCGTCATGATAGTCCTGACGAGTGGTAAAGACGCTTCCGTCGCTTATTGCCTCACTACGGCATTATATTGCCCTTTACCCGGGCAATATCGTGCCATTGCCAGGCACAAAACGATACGTCGGGAGAGAAAAAATCCCCACTCTCTTTTTTACTCTTCACTCTTCACCAAATCGCCTGAAACCCCGATAAACACAGGGGTTCCGAGAGGTGAAGAGTGGCGCACCACTCTTCACCACTCTTCACCACTCTTCACCTTTTGCCGGTGATCCATTTTATCTTTTCGTTTTGCCAAACAAATCAGAATGAGTACCTGTAGTTAACATCAACAGCGTCAATTCCGTATCATTCTGTTCCCATATCAAAAGCCAATCTGATTCAATATGAGCTTCCCATTCACCTTCATGATTACCATGAAGTATATGTGGTTTGTATTCTGAAGGTAAAGTACCATTTTCTACCAATAAGTAAATCGCTTTCTGTAATTTCTCTATCGGATAGCCACGCTTGCGACAAAGTTTCAACGCTTTGTCGAATCTTTTAGTTGTTCCTAATTTATACATCACTTACCAAGAATAGTATCAAACATTTCATCAACAGAGTTCCATTGTGTAACTCTACCTTTAGCAACATCCTCTTCAGCAAGTTCCAATTCCGTTTTCTTAGGTTTCAAAACCGAAATAGAACTTACTCCATGGAGCATTTGAATGGCACTTTTAAGTTTATTGACCAAAGATGGGTCTGATATTGAAACCACTAACTGTGGTTCTTTTAATCCTATCGCTCTTGATTTCATAATCTTCTCCTTTAAAACGTTTAACATAATTAAGATACAAAAATACATTATTCCCCTCACACCGCCAAACTTCTTGCATTATTTTAACGTTAAAGGTCTTGATTTAACCCAAGTTTGGCACTTTAACCTGCTTTATTCATCATCACAAATTTTTCCGGGTGAAGGGTGGTGAAGAGTGGTGAAGAGTCGAGCGCACTCTTCACCCTATCAAAACAACTCATACACAACAACTTACACCACTTTGGTGAAGGGTGAAGAGTATTTTTGAAACTGGCGGATTATCGCTACAAGTTGCAGCGGATTGCAAATCCGCCGGGACGCCTAACGGAAGAAAGGAAGATTTAAAATAAATATCCGCCCACCAGCTGATTTCCATTTGCACAACAGGTGTTGGGCGAGCGCATATCAGCTGTTATGCAAGCGCACAACAGCTGTTGTGCGGCTGGAAAGATAGGCTTTTCCGGCTTATACTATTAGTCTTTCTGGCAACAAGTAAAGGTTACTCCGAAGACTATTTACGTTAAATCGATGCAGCAACGATAATACTTACAAGGCACAGCGATAGTACTTACAAGATGCAGCGATAGTACTTACAAGATTGCATCTAACGAGATAACTTCGAAAAATAGGAAGATAGGATTAGTATAATTTTCATTAAAAAAGCAACCTAAAAGTTGCAACAAATCGTTTTTATTCATATCTTTGCATTATAAAAGCATTAAAGATATGAAGTTTGCTAGAATCATCCCTGGTTATGATCATCTCTGGGCAGTTAGAGATGAAAGTCAAAAAGCAGATGAGCTCACTCGTTTGTTTCAAAAGTGGAATAATGCCAATTATCTACTGGACTTCTTTCTAGCTAATCTTGAAGACTTACAAGGATTCTTCCATATTGAAAAAATAAGCGACGCTATTAAAGATACAATGGAAGATGCAGAGGAGTTGGAAAGACTAATTCTGGAATTTCCATATACAGAACATCTAGACGAACTATTTCATCCTTTAAGTCTTTCAGACAATAGAATGAGAGAGTTAACTAGAGAAAAAGCAAGAAACTGGGATAGAAAGAAACATGCTAGCTGGCTTAGAATATACGCTATCAGAATAGAGCCTAATGTATATATTATCACAGGAGGTACTATTAAGCTAACTGCTAAGATGCAAGATAGAGAACATACCCAAATAGAACTTGACAAACTGAATATTTGCCGAGAATATTTAATACAGAACGGAGTGTTCGATCAAGATAGTTTTATTGATTATATAAAGGAGGAATAAATATGAAAGAGAAAACATTAAGATTCTTAGAGGCACATGAAAGCCATGAAGCCTCTTCATTTGTTGATGAAGCCAAGTGGAGACAGGAAAACAATGCCTGGATAAGATGGTCGCAGAGCATTGCGCTAAAAATTGTCGATTTCATGCAAGAGAACAATTTATCAAGAGCTGATATTGCTGAGCGGTTGGGATGCACTCCACAATACGTAAGCAAAATTTTGTCCGGAAAGACTAACTTCTCGTTCAAAACCATCGCAGAAATTGAACGCCGACTTGGTATTTCTTGTATGGAAAAAGCTTTTGCATAATGCCTGAAAACTCTCGCAACCCACTCTTCACCTGGATATTTTTATTCATCGGATTAAGCTGAGTTAACAGAGCATTCTTGCTCCACGGATTACGCACGGATTCCGTCAGGCGTCTGTCTTCCGTTAGGCGTCCCAGCGGATTTGCAATCCGCTGTAAAAAAATGTTCGACCTATGAAACCGGGGTATTTGCAATCCCCCTCAATCTATAAAACAGCTAGTGAAAAAATCTGGGGTGAAAAGTGGTGAAGAGTCGAGCGCACTCTTCACCCTACCAAATCAGCTCATACACAAATACTTACGCCACTCCGGTGAAGAGTGAAGAGTGTTTTTGAAATTGGCGGATAATCGGTACAAGTTACAGCGGATTACAAATCCGCAAAGAAAAGGTCGAACATTTTTTAACAGCGGATTGCAAATCCGCTGGGACGCCTAACGGAAGAAAGGAAGATTTAAAATAAATATCCGCCCACCAGCTGATTTCCATTTGCACAACAGGTGTTGGGCGAGCGCATATCAGCTGTTATGCAAGCGCACAACAGCTGTTGTGCGGCTGGAAAGATAGGCTTTTCCGGCTTATACTATTAGTCTTTCTGGCAACAAGTAAAGGTTACTCCGAAGACTATTTACGTTAAATCGATGCAGCAACGATAATACCTACAAGGCACAGCGATAGTACTTACAAGATGCAGCGATAGTACTTACAAGGCACAGCGATAGTACAGTTCGGTCTTGTAGTTTCGACGGATTTGCAATCCGTCGTATAAAAAGGTTCGACTTATCAAACCTGGGGATTTGTAATCCCCCTAATCCATAAGATATTACAGATCGAACTTTTAGTCCTCCATTGAATACGTGTTTTTATTTAATGACTGAGTAGTTACCCAGAAAGACCGTGAGGCAGAGTAAGGTAATAACTTTCAAGCAAAAAAAACTCCCTATAAGTTCAGGCATCTATCGCCTGGCTTATGGGGAGAACTTGTATCTGATAATTTTATGATTTCAATTGATGCAATTGCTCATGGGTTAAGCCTGTCAATTCCATGATAGAGTCATCATCCATACCCTTTAATAGCATTTTCTTCGCTATATCAAGACTTTTGTGATAACTACCTCTTGCTTCACCTTTGGCAAAACCCTTAGCTTCACCTTTGGCAAAACCCTTAGCTTCACCTTTGGCAAAGCCCTTAGCTTCACCTTTGGCAACACCTTCATCAATACCATTCATGTAATAGCTCATTAAGACACCATAGTAATCATCGGCGGCCTTTAAGCTTTCATCATATTTCTCTTGCTCTTCCTGACTCAGGCAGCGGGAATCTGCCAGTTCAGCAAGACGCTTGAAAATCTTCTTCTGTGCCGTAAACGGCATTCTCTCTAATGCTTCCATATGCTTTAATACATAAATCCATTTGTCAAAATCACTTTCACATTCTTCAGCCTTCTTGTCAAAGAAAGGAAGAGACAAGTAGATATGAAGGGGTTAATATATTTACCCATGGCAAAATATTGAGATAATTGATATCTGATGGCAAATTTACGATTTTTCTCTGAAAACTCCAAGAAAAAAATGCAAAAAATTGAAAAACCATCGAATTTACCTCTATTGAATAATAAAACTATTCCGCCTCGCCGGATATGTCGTTCATCCGTGCGTAATCCGATGAATAATGACACACCCTCACAGAGGATAAAAAGGTGGATTTTCAGCAGAAAATCCACCTTTTACACTATATTCTCCGTTTTGTCCACCTCTTTTCCGTGTATTTTGTGTACTTTTGCGGCTGTGTATGAATCGCAGCAGAAAGTAACTTCCAAAAGCTGCGGCTTCATGCTACCAGCAAATAACAAGCAACAAAATAAAAACAAGCCTAAAGAATAAACAATGAATAAGAAAAGACATTTTTTACTTTCGGCGGCTCTCGCCTCTGTTTTGGCAGCCAACGCCCAAGTAACCATCAACGTAGATGCCTCTAACCCAGGCGTCAAGGTTTCACCTAATTTATATGGTATCTTCTTCGAGGATATCAACCATGCTGCTGACGGCGGTCTCTATGCCGAACTCATCAGCAACCGCTCCTTTGAGGATGACGACAAGAACATCCCTACCTGGAAAACTTCCGCCCAGGAAGGTGCAAAAATCCAGACACAACTCATCAACAAGGGTCTGCTCAACAAGGCACAGGGCAAGGCTCTCCAGCTTACCATTGCTGCCAAACCTGCTGCCACAGCCTCTCTCATCAACGAAGGCTTCTGGGGCATCAACGCCGTACAGGGCAGAACCTACAAGCTCTCTTTCTGGGCAAAGGGTAGCTACAAGGGCGGATTGAAGGCTCGCCTCACCAACGCAAAGGGCGACAAGGTGTATGCAGAAACATCCCTCAATGCCAAGGTGGGCAAGAAGTGGACCAAATATACAGCTGAACTTACAGCCAATGCCAACGATGCCAAGGCACAGTTTGAACTCGTAGCCGACGGCAAGGGTACCATCGTTCTCGACGTGGTAAGCCTCTTCCCTCCTACTTTCAAGAATCGCGAAAACGGCTTGCGCCCTGATTTGGCTCAGCTTCTCTATAACATCCATCCTAAGTTCGTCCGCTTCCCAGGCGGTTGCTACGTAGAGGGACAGGAGTCTCCAGAAAATGCTTTCCACTGGGAGAAGACCATCGGTCCTATCGAGGAGCGTCCGGGACATAAGAACGTGAACTGGCGCTACCGCACCAGCGACGGTATGGGATTCGACGAGTATCTTCAGCTTGCCGAAGACTTGAACGCCAAGCCTCTCTATGTAGTAAACGTAGGTTTGTGGCACGGCGGTATGACTCCTGTGGATAGCATCCAGCCTTGGATTGACGAGTGCATGAATGCCCTGGAGTATGCCAACGGTCCTGTTACCTCTAAATATGGAGCCCTGCGTGCCAAGAACGGTCATCCGGAACCATACAACATCGAATATCTGGAGATTGGTAATGAGAACAACCAGCCAGACCCTGCCGCACAGAGCGACCACTACTACGAGCGCTTCAAGAAGTTCAAGGATGCCGTTCTGGCGAAATATCCTAAGATGCACCTCATCGGCAACGTGGTGGCTTGGGGCGATGACAACCCTAAGTGGGAAAGCAACGAGAGCGTAGAACTGCTCGACGAGCACTACTACAGAAACCCAGCCTGGTTTGCAGAGAACTTCAACAAGTATGACAACTACGACCGCAAGGGCAGCGAGATTTATGTAGGTGAATATGCCGTAACCCAGGGCTTCGGCAATATGGGTTCGCTCGATGCAGCACTCGGTGAGGCAGTCTATATGATGGGCATCGAGAACAATTCTGATATTGTGACCATGGCATCCTACGCTCCTATCTTCGCCAACCTCAACAACCGTATGTGGGCACCGGATATGATTCAATATACCTCTGACAAGGTATTCGGAACTCCATCTTACTACGTTCAGAACGTGATGGCGAACAACATCGGTACCCGTGTATTGAAGGTGAACCAGGAGAATCCATACAAATATGAGCAGACCCAGGTGAAGCCAGCTATCTGCCGTGTGGGAATGGGAACATGGGGCACCCAGGTTTCTTTCGAGGACAAGGGATACAGCGATGAGAACGGCAAGGCGCTGCCAATGAACTTGCAGGAGTTGCCTACCGACATCCATGGACAGTGGAAGACTGAGGGCAGCCTCATCAAGCAGACTAGCAACGAGGAGAGCTGCATCCGTCTGAACCCAGGCGAGATTACCAGCAACGGTTATATATATAAGGTACGCGCGAAGAAGGATGCCGGCAACGAAGGTTTCCTCATCATCTTCAACTATGTGGATAAGAACAACTACTGCTGGTTGAACCTCGGTGGCTGGAACAATACCCAGCACGGTGTGGAGTCTATCGTGAATGGTGCCAAGAGTCAGATTGCTACCTGCCCAGGCAAGATTGAAACCGGCAAGTGGTACGATATCGAGCTGAAGGTAGTAGGCGACAGCATCTTCGCCAAGTTGGATGGCAAGGAGGTATTCGCTACCAAGTTGAAGGCAAACACCCTTCCTGGCATCTTCTCTACAGCCACACTCGATGAGCAGACGGGCGAGGTAATCCTGAAGATTGCCAACACCAGCACCGAGCATACCACAGCGAAGATCAATCTTCAGGGCAAGGAGATCAAGGCTGGCAAGCTCATCCGCCTTTCTGCCAAGAACGGTCTGGAGGAGAACACCATCGATAATCCTACCAATATCTATCCTGTAGAAAACTACGTAACTACAGAGAAGAATGGTGCCACGGTAGAGATTCCAGCCAGCTCTCTGAACATCATCAGATTGAAGTAAAAAGATGAAGTAGAAAGATGGAAACAAGAAACAAGCTACATCCAGGGCATCAGCCCTGGATATACCCAATATATTGATACATTTTTTGAATAGTTGATAAGAAAGTTAGTTAGAAATGAAGAAGGCGGCAATCTGCGTGATGCAGGTTGCCGCCTCGTTTTTATCTATCGCTTCATTTAGCTGAAAACATAATTGAAGAGCAGGAAGATGCTCAGAATATAGAGCGTAAGATTCAGATCCTTGAACTTACCCACCATCATCTTGATGAGCACATAACTCAGGATGCCGAGGCAGATGCCATCGGCGATGCTGTAGCAGAGCACCATCGTAATCATCGTGATGAAGGCAGGGAACGACTCGGAAATATCCTCCAGCTCAATCTTCTTGAACGAATCAATCATCAATACACCCACCATTACCAGGGCACCACTGGTGGCTGCACTCGGAATCAGCAGGAAGATAGGAGCCAGGAAAATGCTCAGGATAAACATCAAACCCACAAAGAAAGATGTCAAGCCCGACTTACCGCCCTCGGCAACACCCGAAGCACTCTCCACATAAGTGGTAATGGTAGAGCTACCCAGCAGGGCACCGGCTGTGGTACCGATGGCATCACTCATCATCGCCTCCTTCACGCCCGGAATCTCGCCCTTCTCATTCTCCTTGACACCCAACTTGGAAACCAATCCCAGCACCGTTCCGATGGTATCGAAGATGTTGACAAGCAACAGGGAGAAAACCACCATGAACATCTTTGGGGTAAAGAAGCCCGTGAAGTCGAACTGGCAGAAGATAGGAGCGATGCTGTGAGGGGTAGATACCGGCATCCAGTTGTCTGAGAACTGTGTTACGCCCATCGGAATACCTATCAATGTAGAGATGATGATAGCGATAAACAGGGAACCCTTCACTCTTCTCGCCATCAGACAGCCGCAGAGCAGGATGCTGATGAGACCCAGGATGCTGACTGGTGTAAACTTGCCGAGCTGCACGAAAGTATCCGCATTGGCAGTAATGATGCCCGCATTCTTCAAACCGATAAAGGCGATAAACATACCGATACCTGCCGATATGGCAAAGCGGAGGTTCTTCGGAATGCACTCCAATATCTTGTCACGGATATTGAGGAAGGTGATGGCAAGGAAGATGATACCCTCTACGAGCAATACTGCCAATGCCTGCTGCCAGGTCAATCCCATTGCCTGACAAAGGGTGAAGGCGAAGAAGGCGTTCAGTCCCATGCTAGGAGCCTGGGCGAAAGGCAGTTTTGCCATGAAAGCCAGCAGGAAGGTGGCAATGGCAGAAGCGATGGCTGTGGCAGTAAACAGAGCGCCCTTGTCCATGCCTGTGGTGGCAAGGATGGTAGGGTTCACTGCCAGGATGTAACACATGGTCAAGAAGGTAGTCATACCAGCTATCAATTCCGTCTTGACCGTAGTAGTCGTCGGGTCGAAGCCCAATAATGCTTTTAATTTATTCATTTCTTATATTGCGATTGTTATTTTTCTCTATTTTTCTCTATTTTCTCGTCCCCATTTCCACAACCCAATCATATACCGGTCGTATCTTGATGTCAAGACCTTTTTCGGTAACTTGGTTGTACTCATGGTCTGTGAGCAGCAGCAGGTCGGTGCATTGCGTCTTGCGATGAGCCAGAAGTAATCCTTCAATCTCCCGTTTGCGAGTCTTGGGTGAAGAAATGTCATACGATACCTGAATGGCTTGTTTCACCTGATTGTTTTTGCAAACCACGAAATCGCATTCTCCCGAACGGTCGCTCAGATAATAGATATCATACCCCTGCGGCTTATAAGTTCTGACCAGCTGCAGATAAACAATGGTTTCCAATCTCCATCCCAGGTTCTCTCCCACCAGCGCATTATCTCGCTGATCCATCAAAGCCACATCTATCGGATACACCTTCTCCTGGGTTATCCTCATCTTGCTCTTGGCAGAATACTTCTGAAGCCCCAGCAGCAGATAAGCCTGCTTCATATAGCCGATATAATTCTTGATGGTATGTTCCGATTTTACCCCCAGTGTAGCCGACAGTTCCGAAGGAGACACGATGACCGGAGCCACATTGAGCAGATGATGAGCCAACTGCTCGAAGGTGGCCTGATAGGTTATCTTGAAACGCTGTTCGATATCTCTCTGCAGAATATTGCTTACCAGATTCTTCACATAATTCTGGTGTTCGCCGATAACGAGCAGCTCAGGAAATCCTCCCTGTTTCAGATAATGATCGAAGGCAGCTCTCCTGAACGCCTGTACCTTGGTAGTCATTCCTTCCGTATCCACCTCTTTCATCAGACAATACTCATAAAAGGAGAATGGAAACAAAGGTATCTCCTTGCACCGCCCCGAAAGATAAGTAGCCAGGTCGCTGCTCAGAAGTTTGGCATTAGAACCTGTTACAATGACATGCATCCGCCTGCGAAGCATACGATTCACGAAAAGGTGCCAGCCCTCGATATTCTGTATCTCGTCAAGAAACAGATAATTGAAATCACCATATATCTTATACAACACTTCCAGAACATCGTTCAAATCTTCTGCCTGGATGTTAGCCAACCGCTCATCGTCAAAATCTACATAAGCGTATTTCACACCTGCTTTCTCCAATGCCTGGAAGCATAGAGTAGATTTGCCGCTACGGCGCACACCTATCACGACCTGAGCCTGCGTACTGCCCAAGTCTATCTGCGCCTCTTCTGGTCGATGACACAAAGTTTCGCCTCTACGTATCTCCAGTTCTTCCTGCTGATCAGAAAGAATCTGTTCTAAGTTTCTCTTATCCAGCATAATAACACTTACTTTTTCTGGATGCAAAGATAAGAAAAAATAATGAAGAATGCCTTATTTTACAAGTTTTTAACTACACAGAACGCCTTATTTTACAAGTTTCGGGATATCAGAATGCCTTATTTTACATATTTCAGAGTATTCCGAACGCCTTATTTTACAAAACATTTTATTTTTAACCATTATGCTTGGCTAATTCAGATTTTCTTTGTAACTTAGCAGCGCAAAACGTAAAGCATGTAGGAATATGGCAAAAATAGTAAATAAATATCCTGTAGGAATTCAGACTTTTGAAGAAATTCGCGAGAAAGGTTATCTCTATGTAGATAAGACCAAATACATCGTGGATTTCAGAGAAAAAGGTATGAAGTATATCTTTCTGAGTCGTCCAAGACGATTCGGCAAGTCACTCTTTGCCTCTACCCTCCAGGCCTATTTCGAGGGCAGAAAGGAACTGTTCGAGGGATTGGCCATTGCTGATTACGAGAAGGATTGGGTGAAGCATCCTGTGCTCCACATCGACATGAGCGGTGCCAAGCACTTTGATGCAGATGCCTTGAACAATTATCTGAACCTGCAGCTTTTGCCCTACGAAAAACTTTATGGTAAAGGAGAAGATGAAATCCGTCCTAATGAAAGACTGGATGGTATCGTGAAGCGGGCTTACCAGCAGACGGGCGAAAAGGCTGTGGTCATCATAGACGAATATGATGCCGCATTGCTGGATGTGGTACATGAAAAGGAAAACCTGCAACCGCTCCGCCGCATCATGCAGAACTTCTACAGTCCTCTGAAAAAGCTCGACCCATACCTGGAGTTCACCTTCATCACGGGTATCACCAAGTTCTCGCAGCTCAGCATCTTCAGCGAACTCAACAACCTCGACAATATCAGTCTGTTCGACCAGTATTCAGCCATCTGCGGCATCAGCAAGACAGAACTTACCACGCAGATGAAACCGGACATTGAAGCTATGGGTGAAGCACTGAATATGACGTATGAGGAGTGTCTGAAAGAGCTGACGCAATTCTATGATGGTTATCATTTCAGTGAGAAATCAGAAGATATCTTTAATCCTTTCAGTCTGGTAAAGGCACTGAATGCAGGAAAGATTGCTCCTTATTGGTTTGGTTCCGGCACGCCGTCCTTCCTCTTGAAACTCTTGGATAAGTATCATGTCAATCTTTCTACATTGGAAAGTCAGGAGGCGGTATTGAGTTCCTTCGACCAATCTACAGAAGAAATGACAGATGCCTTGCCATTGCTTTACCAGAGTGGCTATCTGACCATCAAGAAATATGAGCCGATGTTTCAGGAATATACGCTAGGCATCCCAAACAAGGAGGTACGCGACGGACTGCTCAACTCATTGATTCCTCACTATGTGAACCCTCGCCGTTCTGACAACAATGCCTTCCTCTTGGGATTCTGCAAGGCGGTTTATCGAAACGATATCGAGGCGGCACTGGAGCACATGCGCACCTATATGGCTACGATACCATATGATTTGGAGAATCATAGCGAGAAGCATTATCAGACCATCTTCTATCTGATGTTCAGCTTCCTCAACATCTATATCCGCACAGAGGTAAAGAGCGCCATAGGCAGAGCTGATGCCGTGATGCACATGCCAGATACGATATACGTCTTCGAACTGAAGGTAGATAAGAGTGCTGATGAGGCTTTGGCACAGATAGACGAAAAAGGCTACATGCTGCCATATCATACAGAAGGCAAGCGACTGGTAAAAATCGGTATCAGTTTTGATAGCACCCAGCGCACTATCAGCGATTGGAAGATTAAGGAAGAATAAAGAAAAAATCCGAAACAGAAGCTTACCAAGTTATCTGTTTCGGATTTTTTGATGCTTATTCCAAGGTCAACCAGCCATCTTTAGTCCAGTTGATTTTCTTCTGAACCAGGATGCTGGCACCATTCTTCGGCACGCTGTAACCATGACAGAAGAAGAAATCGCCATCAGGGAAGGAGTAGGCAGAACAATGACCCATCGCCTCATATTCCTTCTTGTCGCCTTCCAGCAGCAGGGTGCCACTGCCATTGCGCATATCCTTGCCTTCTTTATCCAAATAAGGACCAGCCACCTTCCTGCTTCTACCCACGGCAACACGATAGGTACTCTTCATACCCTGGCAGCAGTAATCCCAACTGACGAAGAGATAGTAATAACCACCATGCTTCATAATGAAAGGAGCCTCGATGGCATTGGTGCCGGCATCACGGGAGGTAGGATTGGTAGGCACATCCATCTGATTGAGCGCATAACGGCGGGCAATGGTCTGAGGCTTGGCGCCCTTCTTCACATGCATCGTCTTCTTGTCTAAAGGAATAAGCTGGATACCATCCCAGAAAGAACCCCAGGTAAGCCAAGGCTTTCCCTTCTCATCAATCACAAAATTCGGATCAATGGCATTCCAGTTGTCTCTACCACCCTTTGAAGATATGAGGCAGCCCTCATCCTTCCATCCATCAGTATCGGCGAGCGAAGAATTGCTCAGCAATCCGATGGCAGAGGTGTTCTTGCCGAAAGTAGAACAGGAATAAGCCATATACCACTTATCCTTATACCTGATGACATCCGGTGCCCAGGTATGACTCTCATATCCCGGTACACTATCGTGCGTCCATGCCGGAAAAGCACCACGAGCCTCATCCTTCAATACACCCTGCGGATTCAGAGTCCAGTGCTGGCGGTCGGTAGAAGTCATCTGAGCCACTCCATGACCCGTGCAATAGAGATAGTACTTGCCATTCTCGTAAGCCATCACGGGATCATGAACCATTGGTGTATCCACAACAACTGGCTGTGGAAGAGCCGTTTGCGCCTTTGCGGAAACGGCGAAAACGGCACAAGCCGCCATTAAGGGTATGGAGAGAACCCATACTCTTATATCTTTAATCAAAAAATTTTTCATACGTTTTTTGTTATTGTTTATAGAATTACTTACTATATTGAGTTATTAAAAAAGGGAGCTGAATGCTTCACAGCTTAGCTCCCCCTTATTCTGTCAAAAACCGCAGATGCGGCAAAACATTAAAACTAACTAAAGATCTTAATTCTTCTTTCCCCAATAGCTTCTGTTGCCACTCACTCCCGAGTAAACGATGGTAACCTTGCGAGGACTTGCCTCCCAATCTACCTCACGCTGAACCTTCAGCTTGGTAGTACCGATGGTCAATGTGTTGGAAGAAGCATCGAAGCTCCATGCCTTGACATTGCTCCAGGCAGAACCACCCTCCATCACGCCATTGCTGCTGAGCTTGAAGGTCTTGCTGGTCTTCTGCTTGCCATACTCATAAGAGAGTTCGATACCTTCCCAGGTTCCCTCCAGTTCGCTGGCGGTGATGGCAGCCTGAGGTACTGCTCCATAACGTTCTGGCATCACGACTGGCCATCCGTTGCTATCCCACTGAATAGAACGCACGCCACCCATCATGATGGCATTGCTGGCTGCAATACCTGCAACATTAGCAGGCATACGCTGCTGGGAAACATAATACCAGTTGCCTGCACCATCATCGAATACGGCACAGTGGCTGATACCTACCCAACCACTTCCTGCGCTGAACTTGTAAGGATGAGTCAGCACGGTAGGTTCCTCATTGGCACCCTTGGCAGCATCGGTAATCTTACCATTCATGGTCTCATACGGACCATCCACGTTCTTGGAACGGAGCACACGGGTATTGTAAGGAACTTCCAGGGCATCGTAAGCAACGAAAAGATAATAATAGCCATCATGATATACAATCTCCGGAGCCTCGGAACCCTGCCAACGATTATTCAACGTACGTGTAAAGATGGTCTTTCCGTAAGCAGCGATATCATCGGCTGTACCCCATGGGTTAGGCAAGGCAGCCTTGGTCTTACCCGTATTGGCATCAAGCTCCACAGCAGCGAAACCACTGTGCCAGGAACCATATATCAGCCAATGCTTTCCTTCTGGAGTGATGACGTAAGTAGGGTCGATGGCATTATACTTGAAATAGCAGTTTGCCCAATTATCTGATTTTACCTTGTAATTCAATCCCTTGTCAGAAGCGTTGGTGATGACATATCCCTTATCTTCCCATTTGTTGGAAGCCGGATCGCTGGTCTCCATCAGTCCGATGAAGGCACGTTCACTCCAGGTTCCGTCACCATTGATGGTGCCAGGACAGGTGATGGCATAATACATACGGTAGAGATGGTCGTTGACCTTGCGCACGCATGGAGCCCAGAAGCCGAAGTCCAGGTCATTAGCGAAATAGCTGTCAGGACGTTCAGCCACTCCCATGCCCTTGCGGAATTCATTGAGTTTTGTCTTCACCCAGGAAGGTAAGCCCACCATGGTGGCTCCTACAAATTCCCAATCTACGAGATTCTTGGAGCGGCGGCAGAAAAAGTGTCCGTGCTTGTTGCTGTTGCGGATATCCTTCTGATGTTCATTGCCATAGCTGGCATCAGTCTGATACATATAATAATATCCATCAGATGCCTTCACCACCGTAGGATCGTGCATATTGGCAAGATTCCACTTCGAGCGCTGTGTCCAGGCAGCCACCGATGTATAATTATCATTATAGGTAGGACATTTGTAATTAGCCAGTTCCTCTGCTGTCTGATCACCAGGAGTTGGTGTAGGGGTTGGAGTCGGTGTAGGAGTTGGAGTTGGATTCACAGGAATCTCCGGATCATCACTGCTACTGCTGCATCCTACCGCCAGCGTACAAGCCAGCAAAAGGGCAAATATATGAAGCTTTTTCATTTTTCTTTTCGTTTAGTTAGTTTTATTGTCTTCTTTTTCTGAAAAAAGGCAGACCTATGGGAATGTGTTTCCGCATAGGTCATGCCTTCTCATACTATTTCAAAAATCTCTTATCTGCGATGTGCACGTGAGTAATGCTTGCGTGCTGATGCAAATGAAGAATTGGCAAATGGTAAATCGAATACCAGATGAGCCTTTTCTATGGTGAGCTTGAACGCCAGGTCATTAGCATCAATGTTGTTGATGCCATTATAGGTCTGAGTGTAGGTTACACCATTGTTGCCTATCATGGTTGCCTTGATGTTGGCTGTACCATTACCTACATTGGTTACAGAGAGCTGAACCTTGGCACCATCCATAGCGGCAAGCCAAGCCCCCCAGTCTTCCCATGAGCTGGCATGAGTACATGCATCATATCCAGGACCCCAACCGTAGTTGTCGGCACGAACGGCAGCATACTCCTTATCGTTTGCCTTGTTAACAAGAACTGCTACAAAGTTGTGCCAGTTTTCACCACCAGCTGTATAGTTGACGAACTGAGTAGAAACAGTCTTGCCTGCTGGAACATCAAACACATTAGAGAGTGCTCCGAAGAAAGCAGAAGTATTGTTCTCATCACCGATGACGGTATCAAACTCCAGGTGAGCCTTCTCGAGAGAGAGCTTGACAAAGAAATCGTTGGCATCTACGCCAGAGATTCCTGTGTAGCCCATGTGATACTTATGTCCATTGGCTGCCAGGATATCGTACTTGATATCAACAGTGCCATCACCATTGTTGGTTGTATAGAGAGTAACCTTGGCGCCATCCATGTCAGCGAGCCATGTAGCCCAATTTTCAGGAGCACCGAAAGGAGTTGCCTTGCCATCGTAAGCAGTACCCCAACCGAAGCAGTCGGCACGGGTAACACCGTATTCTGTTCCAGCACCGTTTACCATTACAACGAGGAAGTTTTCCCAGTTATTACCACCATTGGTATAGTTGGTAAACTGCATCACCTGAGTCTCATGAGGAGCTACCTTCACAGCCTCAGTCTGAGCACCGAAGAATGGAGTTGAGTTGTCTGTAGCACCCAGACTGTTGAACATCTTATCTACCACGCTGAACTGAGCCTGACCTGCGATAGGAGTACTGCAGTTCTCGTTCTTGAACGTCTTGTTGTAGATAGCAACGAGTGTCTTCTGACCTACCTGATTCATATCAGGAACAGCCACAAATCCGAGTTCAGCAGCAGGAACCTCCTTGGTAATGCCAGTCTCGAATGTGATGGTAGCAGAAACGTTGGCCATTGCATCCTCAAGAGATGTACCAACCAAAACCTTCTTAGGAACAGAGTGCAACTCCATAGAAAGAGGCTGCTTATCCTCTGCAGAAGTGAAACCACCGATTGGCTCGAGGTTAGACTGGAGGAAGTTGATGTATGAACCTTCCGGTACAAGGAATGCACGGATGTTGGTATCGCTTGCATCAGGATTGAGATTTGGAAGAGGGGTTGACTGCTTGTATGTCTTGGTTACTGTACCATTGGTAATCTTGACGCTGAAGGCATTAGGGTCTGAGCGGTCAACAGTAACAACGACTGTACCACCGAGCTTCTGTACGCCTTCGTCGGTATCAGTTTCAAAAGTAAGATCACTTACTACACCACTTCTATCAATATAATCACCCCACTCAGAGTTACCGCTAGGCTGATTATCGAAACGAATAGCTCCATACTCCTTATAGTTAGCGCCACCACGATCATCATCACTAGCAAGGATGAGGGCGAAGTTCTTGAAGGTATTAGGAGCCGATGGGTTGATGTTCAGATTGAACACGGCATTCCAGGTCTTGCCCTCAGGTATGACATAATACTTAGAGAAGGCTGTCCAGAAACCAGAAGAATAGTCAGTAGCACCAACGGTGTAAACATCCTCCTCACCTTCTGGCAATGCATTATTATTGCCCTTAGCAGCATTGATGGAGTCAATCTTCTCTGAAATCCAATCAGGAGAGTTAACACTGAACATGTCACTTCCCTCGCATCCTGTCAATGCAGTCAAAGCCATTGCTGCCACGCAGAAGACAGATGCTATTTTATTTAGGTGTTTCATATTTTATATATTCTATATTGTAATATTGTTACTTGCCCAAGTTTACTACTGGGTGAACTGTCCAACCTCTTCCGAAGAAATCAGTAGAGTTGTCTGTATTGGTATTCGCAGAGTTACCAGTCAGGTTAGGGTTATCGTTCAGCAAGCCCTGATAGATTGGCAGGAACTCATGACCCGGTACGTATGTATCGTAAGAGCTCTTCACCTCAGGATCAACACCTACCAAAGAGTAGCTTACCGGCTCCTTAGCCTTGTATGGAGAACGGCGGAAGGTTCCGTGTTCCTTCAACTGAGCCAAACGACCCTGATCATAGAAGAATCCCCAACGAATCAAATCGTAACCACGACCATACTCGCAACCGAACTCCTTAGGACGCTCTACATTGGCAATCTGCTCGAAGAGCTTATCCTTGGTATCGAAATCAGAGAGGCTCAAATCCTTCAGGCTGGCACGCTCACGAACCTGATTGATCCAGTCGATAGCCTGCTGTGTAGGACCATTTACCTCGTTCTCGCACTCTGCAGCACGAAGCAATACATCTGAGTAACGCATCATACGGAGGTTGATACCGCAATGAAGACCTGTAGTAACCTTGTCATAAAGGTTGGTACGGAAATTAGTCCACTTAGCGATAGGGAGACCACCATAGTTGTTGTTGGTGATGATGGTATCATTAGGAGTCATTTCACTCTTGTAAGCTACGTTGCCATTCTCGAAACCAATCCAGTCAGACTCGTAGGTACCGATAGTCCAGTAGAGACGAGGATCGAGCTTGCCATCCTTGGTACGCTCCTGCTTGAAGAGGTTGTACAACCATGGAGATGCAGAGAGGTCTGCCCATCCACCGAATCTACCAGGAGCGAAGTTAGACTCTACGGCATGACCCTGTGTAGCGTTAGGACTGGTATTGACAGGAGTCCACTCATCATCCACACCCTGTGAACCGTAGTCGAGATACTGAATCTCGAAGAGGCTCTCGTCATTGTTCTCGTAAGCAGAACCCTCACGGAAGTTGTCGCCATAGTTGGCCATCAGCTTGTAAGAGCCATACTTCTTGTTCATGATGTCCTTGAGTACAACGAGTGCATCGCTATACTTATGGCGCTGCATCAAGGTACGGGCATAGTAGCCGGCAGCAGCACCACAGGTAGCACGACCCTTTGCCCACTCGCCACCTGCATCACGGGAAGGAAGAAGAGTCATTGCCTCAGCGAAATCCTTCTCCACCTGGTCGAGCACATCATCGTAAGTACTGTTCTTGCCATAGAGACCATCCAGAGTAGAATAGTTGGCATAATCAGTAATCAGCGCAGGATTCTGGTAATATCCTGCCAATGTATAATATGAATAACCGCGGAGGAAGAGTGCCTGTCCCTTGATTCGCTTCATGCTTTCGCTGAGCGAAGCATCATCGCCTGTAGTACGTGAAAGAATGAAGTTACATACATTAATAGTATAGTAAGCCTCACGCCAAGGCCACATAGAGATTTCATCTGTCACTGGGTCATTCATATCATCGAATGGCATGTACCATACCTGTGATGAGTTCCATACCTCATCGCCACGTGTTACATCGAGGGTATAACCCACACGTGCCGAAGAACCTTCCATACGAATATGGTTGTATGCTGCAATAACGCACTCTTCCAAATCATCAGCATTGAAACCGAAGGTTCCGGTGGTCTGCTGGTTAGGATTGTTAACATCCAACTTGTCCTCGCATGAGGTGGTAGCCATTGCACCGAGGCCAAGGAAGAGAGCTAATGATAATTTATATAGTTTCATATCAAATGTTCTTTTAAATAATAATTCTCGTAGTTTTCCTTATCTCTTAAACTATTAGAATGTGAAGTGGAGACCTGCCATAAATGTTCTGGCACTTGGGAAAGAGCAGAAGTTGTAACCTGGGGTAAAGGTACCGCCGGCATAGTCCACATTATATCCATGATAGCCTGTGAAGGTGTAGAGGTTCTGTGCTGATACATAGAGACGTACGCCACTGACATATCCACCAAACCACTTGTCTGGGAAGTTGTAACCCAATTCTACGTTGGCAATCTTCCAGTAAGCAGCATTCTGAATCTTGCGAGAGCTGAAGAGGTCGTTCCATGCCAATGTTGCATTGTTGGCAGCGTAGGTACGTGGAACACTTGAAAGGTAGGTACCATCCTCTGACCAGCGATTGGCATCCAGCATGCCTACTTCCTTGTTACCATAGCCGTAGCAAGAGTTCAAGCTATTATAGATATCATCTGATACATGATAGTTCAATACTCCGTAGGTAGAAATATTGAGGTCGAAGCCCTTATACTCCATGTGGGTGCTCAAACCGAAGTTCACCTTTGGAAGACCACTGCCCAATACGGTCTGGTCGTATGCATCGATTACGCCATCAGGAGTTCCTTCTGGACCAGAAATATCCTTATAGAGGCAATCACCTACATTAACACCCTGCTGGGTAGCGTGGTTGTCGAGATCTGCCTGTGTACGGGCGATTCCCTCGTAAACCCAACCATAGAACTGACCGATCTCCTGACCTACGTAGGTAGCGTATGCACCAGAGATGTAAGAGTCCTTACCAATACCCAGAGAAGTTACCTTGTTCTTCAAGGTACTCAAGTTGGCACTGATGTCATACTTGAAGGCATGGTCACGGTTGCGATAGGTTGCGCTGAACTCGAAACCGCTGTTCTCCATAGAGGCAGCGTTCATGGTAACAGAGGTGTTGGATACACCAGTCTGTGCAGGAACAGGAACAGAGTAAAGCAAGTCTTCTGACTTGTTCATATACCACTCAGCAGTGAACTCCAGGCGGTTGTTGAACATCGCGAGGTCGATACCCACGTTGGTAGTCTTCTTCTTCTCCCATGCGATATCGTTGTTCACAAAGGTAGAAACGGCAGAACCGGTTACAGGACTGTTGCCGAAGCTGTAAGTCATGTTGTTACGGTTCATGGTAGCCATGTACTGGTACTCACCGATATTCTCGTTACCGAGCTCACCATAGCTGGCACGAATCTTGAACATATTAACAATATCCTTACTGATTGGGAAGAACTTTTCCTTATCGAAGCGCCAGCCCAAAGATACAGATGGGAAGGTTGCCCAACGGATGTTCTTGCTCAAGCGGGAGCTACCATCACGACGTACTACTGCAGAAATCAGGTACTTCTCAGCATAGTTATAGTTCAAACGGCCTACGTATGATGCTAGACAATGCTTAAACTCGTATGACTCTGAGTAAGTGTTCTTGGCATTCTGAAGCTGGAGGAAGTAAGGCTCTGTGAAGTTGATACCCCAACCTGTCAAGAGGTTGGTGTTCTCTTCCTCGTAAGTCATACCAGCGAGCAGGTTGATGTTGTGCTTACCGATTGTTCCATTGTAGGTAATGGTATTCTCAACCAAGGCGTCGCTGTAGTTGCGTGAGCCCTTGGTAAGACGCTCGTTCTCCTTGGCAAGATATACACGGTTGCTCTGAATCCAGGAAGGAATCCAGGTCTTATCCTTTGCCTCTGTCTTGCTGTAAGAGAGGTTTACATTATAGTGAAGACCATGGTTCTTGCTCTTGATACCTACCATGCCCAACAAATCTACATCGGCAGAAGCGGTACCTACGAAGCGGTCAACCAAGGTGTTGCGCTGCAGGAGGTTATTAACCAGCAATGGATTGGATGCAGAGATGTCACCATGTACGCTGTCATAGTAAACACCATAACCATATGCATCGTAGCGATAACCGTTGGCAGCACCTACCTTGTCATCGAGAACCCATGTTGACTTATCGTAAGCCTTGATAGTTGGCTGCATCAGAAGTGTACCACGGAGCACGTTGGTTACATCACCATAAAGACCCTGAACATACTCTGAGGCATTGGAAAGACCCATATTGTCCTGGTTAGAGTGAGAATAAACCATGCTGGTGCGGAACTTCACGAACTTGGTGTCCATGGTATTGTTCACACGGGCTGTGTAACGCTCGTAGTTAGGACCTGCACCTTCCAAGGTACCCTTCTGGTTATAGTAGTCGAGAGATACATTATAAGTACTGTGAGAGCTACCACCGCTGAGGGCTACGTTGTGATTCTGGCGGATACCAGTCTTGAACACTTCGTCAAACCAATTTGTATTGGTAGCATCCTGGAAGTGATACTTGCCATCCTCGCCCATCTTGTAACCACCAGGCAGAGGAGTGTTGGAGTTAGAACAAGCCTGACCCAGGTAGTTGCTATACTGGTCGGCGTTCATCACATCATATACATCGCCAGGAATCTGGTCAACACCGAAGTAACCAGAGTAGTTCACCTTCAGAGGCTGGTCTTTCTTACCATTCTTGGTTGTGATGATAACGACACCATTAGCTGCACGAGAACCATAGATGGCACCCGCAGAAGCATCCTTCAAGATCTGGATGGTCTCAATATCATTAGGAGAGAAATCACGGATAGTGGTACCCATTGGCACACCATCGATGACATAAAGAGGAGCTGTGCTACCGAAAGAACCGATACCACGGATACGTACGCTTGGGTCGGCACCTGGCTGACCATCGGATGTAATCTGCACACCAGCTACCTTACCTTCGAGCATGGTAGAGATGTTGGAGTTAGACACCTTCTTCATCTCCTCTGCATTGACGATAGCTACAGAACCGGTAAGGTCTGCCTTCTTCTGGGTACCATAACCCACTACGACAACCTGGTCGAGCAACTGGTTGTCTGAAGAAAGCTGGATAGGTTCAAGGATAGCGCGTCCGCGAACGGCAATCTGGCGCTCCTTAAAACCCAAATAGCTAACCAAAAGAGTTGCGTTAGCTTTTACTTTGATCTCGAAGTTACCATCGAGGTCAGTTACAGCACCGGTCTTGGCATCCTTGGTCTTCACTGTTGCACCAATCAGAGGTTCGCCCTGATCATCTACAACCTGTCCCTTGACTGTAATCACCTGATCCTGTGCTACAGCGGCCATAGCGGTCATCGGGGTTACGAAAGAAGCACCACCGACAGCTCCTAGGCATAGCATCATAGAGAATAATTGTTTCCTCATTGCTTAAAACTTTTTAGGTTTATGATTTTGTTTATTCTAATTTTTCTTTGGTTTGTTAATTTTCAAACGGTTTGTTTGTTACTGCAAATCGGTTTGATCGTTAATTTTCGGTGGCAAAAGTACAATTAATCACTATTAAGTAGGTGGACAAACGTAAATAATAGGTGGACAAACCGCATAAACAGTAGATTTTTCCGTTTATTACGCACTTATCCACTAGTTGTGCACCCACACATACAAAACAAGGAGTCGCTTGACTTAAATCAAGTGACTCCTTGTTGTATTTTGGTTTCTTAACAATTATACACTTCCAAACACACCTACTCGTCGAGCGAATCCTTATAGGAAGAAGGTGACACACCATACTGCTTGGTAAAGCAACGGGTAAAATACTTCGGATCATTGAAGCCCACACGATAGGCTATTTCCGTGATGTTCCGGTTTGCCACTTTTTCTGTAATCATCTTCTTCGCAATGTCGAGACGATAGTTGCGGATAAACTGGGCGGTAGGCTGACCAGCCTCAGCATTCAGCATCTTACTGAGCACACTGCGGTTCATACGCATTTCATCAGCCAACTCCTGCACACCGAACTCCGAGTTATCGTAGTTCTTCTCCATCACCTCCATCACGATATCCATAAACGGACGCTCCTTTTCGGCTACCTGTTTTCTGTCAGCCTCTATCGACTTCTTCTGACTATCCTGATAGCGTTTCTGGTTCTCCAGAATCATCTGGATGCGACTCTGCAACTTGCCCGGTTCATCACTATCCTTCAGAGCAGCCTCTATCGGACGATAGAGTTCCTCCACCTCGCGTTCGCGCATCTTCTCCAGTCTGCTGGTATAGATGTAGAGCAGGAAGGCGATGAAAGCTATCACCATCAAGGAGACAAACCACCAGCTCTTCCAGAAATAAGGAGTCACCTTGATATCTACGGAGATAACCTGCTCCTTATCGGAATCGAAGGAAGGTATATACTTCACTTCAAACTGATAGCTGCCCGCAGGCAAGGTAGAATAGCGCACACTATGTTGTCCCGGTTTGAGCTGAACCCAATCGTTCTCATATCCCTTCATGCGATAGAGATATCCCCCCTGACTCTCGCTGCCATAGTTCAAGGCTGAAAAGAAGATCGTAAACGACTTGTCGCTCTCATGGATGCACAACCTTTTGGCTATGGATATATCATCGTCCAGATAATCACTGCCGGCAAACACCGGCTGGTTATCTACCAGAAGTTCGGTAAAACGCAGTCTGGCTAAGTTATGAACCGCATGGTTCACACCCGTAACCGCCATCAATCCCTCATCGGTACCCAGGTAAATCTTACCCTTGGCATCACGGATGGCACCATTGAAATAGAACTGCGAACTGAGCAGTCCGTCCTCACGGGAATAACTGCTGAAGGTCTCGGTCTTCGGATTGAAGATGGAGAGTCCATTATCCGTGGCTATCCATAACATACCCTGGTTATCCTCTACAATACCCTTCACGGTATTGTTGGCTAATCCATTATTCGTGGTGAAGGACTTCACGTATGTCTTTCCCTCCTTATTATAATTATAGCAATACAAGCCGTAGCCATTGCTGCCCAGCCAGATCTTGCCATCCTTCGCCAGACAGAAAGAGAGAATCTTGTCTATCACGCCACTCTCTGGGTCATCCAGCTTATACGGATGATATTCGACGGCAAACTCGCCCTTTCCACGAGAACGGGACTTCAGATTGATCTCCACCATACCCTGCACACATCCCATCAGGAGCTTTCCATCTGGTGTAATCAGGTTTCCGATGCAGCCACGCACATCCAGACAGCCCTTGAAAGGCTCTATCAACTGCTGACGCTTCAAATCGTAGAAGAAGAGACCATCATTGGTTCCCAGCCACATACCATCATTGATAGGATCATACACCAGTGCTCCTGCAAAATTCAGGAAATGCTGATGCTTGGCATCTACCACAAGAGGAATGATCCTGCCCGGCTGCTGGAGATTCATCACTGCGATGCCCGTACCCCAGGTGCCTATCCACAGATTCCCCTGGTTATCGGCAGCAAGCGTGGAAACACTGTTGTGGGGCAAACCGGAATTTGTCATCGTATAATGGGTAAAGTTCCTGCTACCAGGAGCCAAGGCATTGAGTCCGCCCTCTACAGTACCGACCCACAGGGTGCCATCCGGTGCTGCATACATCGCATTCACCGCATTCGGAGAAAGACTGGCTGGATTCGCTGCATCGTGCTTGAAAAATTCCAGCTGCAACTGGCGTGGTGCCAACTTGGTGATACCACCTGTTTCTGTACCTACCCAGATCTGTCCATCCTTAGACAACAAGCTGTTCACAAAGTTGCTACTCAACGGATTCACACTGCTGTTGGCATTCCAATGCTCTATCATACCAGTCTTGTCATCTATAATATCCACACCACAGAGTGAACCCACCAGGAGCTTATCATCCTCTGTGATGGCAAGACTCGTTACCACCTCATGCTGGAGCGAATGATCGGTTGCAGAACAGTGGAATTCCTGCTTGGCGCTGTTAAACAAGCCACGGTTGGTTGCCAACCAGATTTTTTCATGATAAGAAATGACGGCTCCCGCATAACGGGAATCGAGTTTAGGGAACAGAGAAGATATATTCTTAACCACCAACTGATTGTTCTTGACCGAGAATTCACTCACCACTCCATTATTGCACATCACCACCGTGCCATTGCCATATACATCACAAAGACCGAGATCAGGAGCATTGTAAGGGTAGCTGATGGACAAGACACTATTCACCTCCCCCTTCTCATTGAAGGAGAAACGGGTAAGGAGATTTGCAGCGACCATCCATACATTTCCCTTGGCATCGCAATACATTCGGGTGCAAAGGTTCTTGAGTGCCTTGCTGAGCTGAGCTTCTACTTTTTCATTCTCACAAGGTGGAATGATGGGCTGCATCGTTTTGAGGTCGAGCACCTGCGGACCTTCCTCGAAAGCTATCCAAAGGCGCTTGAAATGATCTTCATACACATTGCGGCAGCTATTGCTTCGCAGACTGATACCAGATGAGCCCAGATTGAAGTTCATATAATTGAATCCATCATAACGTACCAGTCCACCACCATGCGTACTGATCCAGACGAAACCGTATGAATCCTGGAAGATATCATCCGCAAAATTATTAGGCATTCCTGCCGCCATATTGAGATAGCTTACATTAAAGCGACTAGGAAGGCTGCCTTGCGCAAAACTGCTCAAGGTTATGAATAATGCTGCTATCAGGGAAAGAATGTATCTAGTCATTAACTATTCTTTTGCTCTTTTCTGTCTTCTATCTTAACGTAAATGAAAGAACCAACAGCAATCAAAGCCAGAAATATATACATTCCTAATAATCCGTAATCCATATTATTGCCTTTTCTGTTCTTTGCGATCATCAATTTTGGCATAAATAAATATTCCTGCTGCCAAAAGCAACAAAAAGCCATACATAATAAACAATCCAGTATCCATACTATTTTCCTTTCTTTTTGTTATTTTTATCTTTGTCCTTTCGTAAACAGTACAATCCTAAGACAAACAGCAAAGCCGCAACTACAACTGCACCTATTACAACCCATGTTGAGTCATCTTGACCAAACATTTTAGCTAAAACATAGCCCGTTATCAAATATTTAGATATATCTAATAGCCATTTTCCTATTTCTCCAAACATTTTTATTAAGTTTTTATACTTCTGCATGCAAAAGTACGAAGAAAAAATGAAACCAAAGAATTTTTATCAAGAAAAAAACGTTCCTAGAAGTGTAAAAACACAATTCCAGGAACGTTCATATAGGAATATACTTGCGTTGGCAATCGCAACTACTTGCGTTTTAAAATTCAAGTATCATAGTCTGGCGAGGACGAAGCTTCACGTTCTTGTTGATCAGAACGGTACGGCCATTCGTTACATCCGTAGCCTTCTCTGCATTGCCGATAATCTCTGCATAGCGGGAAACATTCAGTTCGTTGGCCTCCTTCTTGCCATTGATGATGGTCATCACGCTCTTTCCCTTATACTGGCGGGCAATGACATACACACCCTTCTGAGGACAGAACTGGATCTGCTTACCTTTGGTGATGACCTCGTTGCCCTGGCGCCAATGCAATAATCGGCTGAGCCAATCGAACATCTGGTTTTCAGCCTGTGTTCTTCCTTCGGCAGTAAAGGCATTGTGCTTGTCACCAGCCCAACCGCCAGGGAAGTCCTTGCGGACATTGCCATCGGTCACGCTCTTGGTACCATTCATCAGCACCTCTGTACCATAATAGAGCTGAGGAGTGCGATTGATGGTCAGAAGCAATGACAGCGCCTGCTTCAATGCCAGGGTATCCTTGCCTTCACCCAGGAAGCGGTCGGTATCGTGGTTCTCTACGAATGCCATCACGCTCTTTGGGTTCGGATAGAGATAGTCGTAGCAGAATACATTATAGATACGGTTCATACCGTTCCACCAGTCATCAGTCTCCTCGTTCTTCGCACTGTTGATGCGGTCGAAGAAGGCGAAATCCATCACGGTAGGCAGATAACTGTTCTTTTCAGAAAGCTTGCTATCCTTCTGCCAAGCGGCAGTATAGGCAGGCTCGGTTACCCAAGTCTCGCCCACGGTATTGAAGTGAGGATATTCCTCGCCCAGCACCTTCATCCAGTGTGCCATCGCATCACGGTCGGCGTATGGATAGGTATCCATGCGGATGCCATCAATGCCAACGGTCTCTATCCACCACTCACTGTTCTGAATCAGATACTTGATGACGTGCGGATTGCGCTGGTTCAAATCTGGCATAGATGGAACAAACCATCCATCCACGGTTTCTGTAAGATCTACCTTGCTGGCGTATGGATCGAGCACAGGAGTCAACTTATAACTGGTCTGCAGATACTTGTCATTCACCTTAGCAGCACCATCCACGGTACCTATCTTCTTCTGATGTTCCGGTGTCTGATTTTCCGGAGCAAGCCATTCTGGAGCATTGAACCAATCCTTTGATGGCATATCGGCTACCCAAGGATGATCGAAACCGCAATGGTTGAAAATCATATCCATCACCACCTTCAATCCCTTCTTGTGAGCCTCAGCAGTAAGCTGCTTGTACTCCTCGTTGGTACCGAAGCGTGGATCTACACGATAGTAATTGGTGGTAGCGTAACCATGATAGGTACTGTTCTTGCCATCATTAGGACTGTCATTCTCCAAGACCGGAGTAAACCACAGGGCGGTTACGCCCAACTGGTTGAAATAATCCAGATGCTGGCGGATTCCCTCCAGGTCGCCACCATGACGAAGACTTGGTGCCGTGCGGTCGCAGGTCTTGTCACGCATGTTCTTGAATGCATCGTTCTTCAGATTGCCATTGGCAAAGCGGTCGGGCATCAGCATGTAGAGCACATCCTCGTTAGAGAAACCGATGCGCTTGTCACCCGCCATCTCACGGTTCTTCAACACATACTTCACCTTCTTCGACTGCTTGCCCTGCTTGAAGTTGAGCGTCATCTCTCCTGCCTTGGCACCATCGAGATTGAGATACACCAGCAGGTAGTTAGGAGAATCAAGGCGGGCGATGCTATCCACCTTCACACCCGGATAATCTACCGTAACATCGGCATTCTTGATATCCTTGCCATACACCATCAGCTGGAGCGAAGCATCCTTCATACCCACATACCAGTCGGTAGGTTCAATGCGGCTTACGTTGACTGCCGCGTTCATACTTATTGCGCTACCCATAAGCACTAATGAAGCTATTATCTTTTTCATATTTACACCTTATTATATATATAGACTATTCTTACACCTTATTATATATAGACTATTTCTGATAAAGAATCAAGGCAGACTGAGGGGCAACCTCTACTTCCTTGCCTGAGATGAAGCCCAGACCTTCCTCGTTGATAACACCATTGCAGCAAGCCACGGTGTAATTGCCCTCAGGAATCTGCATCTTCTTTGCCTGCTTGTTGAAGTTATAGATGACAACAATCTGCTTCCAGGCATCGATGCCCTCCAGGTTCTTAAGCTGGAAACCTACGAGGCAAGTCTGCTGGTTGCCATTGGCATCCTGACTAGGCAGGAACTCCAGATGCTGACGCACCTTATCGCCAGTAGAAAGGCGGAAGGCTGGATGGTTCTTGCGGAGCTGAATCAGATTCTTATAGAAGTTGAATGCCTGTGGATACTTCTGCAGATTGGTCCAGGTAAACTGGTTGATACTATCAGGAGAGTTGTAACTGTTGTGAACTCCCTTCTTATCACGAAGCATCTCCTCGCCGGCAAGGATGAAAGGTACACCCTGCGAAGTGAACACACAGGTCTGGGCAAGCTGGTCGATGCGGAGCAACTCGGCAGTACGCATCTCCTCCGAGATATTCTTGTCTGTCAGGGATGGGATGCTCGCCTTCAATCTATCTACCAGACACATATCATCGTGGCAGCTTACATAACTGATCTGCTCGGTTGGGTTGTTGGTCCAAGGCTTCTTGTCATAGTTCACCTTGGTCATATCGACCTGCGGATGAGCGATGCCACCCACGATACCGAACTTCAGACTTTCCTCCTGTCCAGGGAGTCCAGCCAGGAGCGCACCCTTATGGTCATCAGAGAAAGGACCACGAAGAGCATCACGCATATCATCGCTGAAGGCACCGATACCATTGAGCTGATGGGTATTCGCCTTCATGGCGAGCTTCTCGGTAGGATAAGCACAGCTGCCTGCACTCCATCCCTCACCATAGATATAGATACTAGGATCGATGCGGTTTACCATCTCACGGATAGCCTGCATGGTCTCGATATCGTGAACACCCATCAGGTCGAAGCGGAAGCCGTCGATATGGAATTCATCAATCCAGTACTTCACGCTCTCCAGCATAAACTGGCGCATCAAAGGCTTTTCAGAAGCTGTCTCGTTGCCGCAGCCGGAACCATCGCTATACTTACCCTCCTTGGTCTTGCGATAATAATAATCAGGATAGGTACGCTGGAAGTTGCTGCCATTGATATCGAAGGTGTGATTATACACGGCATCGAAAATCACTCGGATGCCAGCCTTGTGAAGTGCCATCACCATCTCCTTGAATTCCTTGATGCGGGTTCCTGGAGAATATGGATCGGTGCTATAGCTGCCTTCCGGCACATTATAATTCTTGGGATCGTAACCCCAGTTGAACTGAGGCTTGTTGAGCTGGGTTTCATCTACGGATGCGTAATCGAACACCGGCTGGAAATGGATGGCATTGATGCCGAGGTTCTTGAGATATTCGATAGCCTTAGGTTCGGTGAGGGCGAGATACTTGCCCTGATACTTCAAACCCGATGTAGGAGAAATGGAGAAATCACGCACGTGAAGCTCGTAGATGACGAGGTCGGCTGGCGACTGGATGGCAGGACGCACATCCTTGTCCCATCCCACAGGGTCGGTATCATAGAGATCAACGATGGCACCACGGTTTCCATTCACACCTACCGCCTTGGCAAAGGTTCCCGGCGTTTCGCCCTTACCGATATCGAAGGTATAGAACTTACCTTTCAGATCGCCCTTCACGGTAGCTCCCCATCGTTCATCGCCCATCTTCTTCATCTTCAGCGTCTTGTAAGCCTTACCTTTTTGTCCATCCTTATAAAGACGGATGGTAACAGAAGACTTGCCGGCTGTTGGGGCATTGAGAACGAACATGGTTTTCTCCTTGGAATACATCATCTCATTGAATGTCTGCTGGGCACTCAATGAAGTTGGTAAAATCGATGCTGTCAATGCTGCAATTATTAGTTTCTGAATGTTCATTCTTATTATAAAATTGGTAGTTGTCATAATTAAACCGAAAAAGAGTTTAGGGAAGAAATCAGAATCTTCCCTAAACTTCTACTTTTCTATGTTTCTAATCATTATTTAGCAAGCAGTGAGATGGCGAAACCACCACCACGTGCTTCTTTAATCTTCAAGACATCACCCTTCTTCACAGTCTTGTGAATGATCTGGTAAGATTTAGGATTCTTCTCGTAATCGGCAGTCTTGCCGTCCTGATAGATGGCGCAAGCATACTTCTTGCCCTTATCCAGGAAGTCGAGCTTTACTACGGATGTACGGGCTGCATCAGTCTTGCCACCAACAAACCAGTTGTCTGTGCCCTTAGCCTTGCGGGCTACGGTGATATACTTAGCTGGCTCTGCTTCCAGGTACTTGGAGTCGTCCCAGTCGCAAGCTACGTCGCGGATGAACTGGAAGGCATCATCGTACTTCTCATAATGCTCTGGAAGATCGGCTGCCATCTGCAAAGGACTGTACATCACGAGATAGAGCGAAAGCTGACCACAGAGTGTGGAATGAACATAGCTCTGATTGTTGCTCCACTCTGAAAGCTTGGTCTCGAAGATACCAGGGGTATAATCCATCGGACCACCCTGCAGACGGGTGAATGGCAACATCACGGTGTGATAAGGCTTGCTGCCGCCAAATGCCTCATACTCTGTACCACGGGCACTCTCGTTACCCACCAGGTTAGGCCAGGTGCGGCAGATACCAGTAGGACGGGTTGCCTCGTGGGCATTCACCATGATATGATGCTTGGCTGCAGTTTCAACCACACGCTGGTAGTGATTGTTCATCAACTGGCTGTAGTGATACTCACCTCTTGGGATAATATCGCCCACATAACCGGTTTTCACGGCATCATAGCCATATTTGTTCATCAGATTGAAGGCATCCTCCAGATGGCGCTCGTAGTTGAGAGCAGCAGAAGAGGTCTCGTGGTGCATCATCAGCTTCACGCCCTTGGAATGAGCATAGTCGTTGAGCATCTTGATATCGAAGTCAGGATATGGAGTTACGAAATCGAAGACATCGAGCTTCTGATGGCCGAACCAGTCTTCCCATCCTTCGTTCCAGCCTTCTACCAGCACCTCCTGCAAACCGTTCTTGGCTGCAAAGTCGATATAGCGCTTTACTTCCTCGTTGGTTGCACCATGAGTGCCATTAGGCTTGCACTTGCTGTAATCGGTTACACCGAGGCGAACAGATGGCAGGTCGTTGGTATAACTCCAGGTCTTGGTGCCAACAATCATGTTCCACCAAACGCCGCAGTACTTGGTAGGATGAATCCATGAAGTATCCTCGATCTTGCAAGGCTCATTGAGATTCAATGTCAACTTGCATGAAAGCATATCACGGGCATCATCGCTCACCATCACGGTACGCCAAGGTGTATTGAATGGAGTCTGGATGAATCCCTTTCTGCCTACGGCATCAGGAGTCAACCAAGACTCGAAAGTCAATGTCTTCTCGTCGAGGTTGAGGTGCATGGTTGGATAATCCAGACAGGCTGCCTCGTGGATATTGATATAGAGACCATCCTTGGTCTTCATCTGGAGAGAGGTCTGAACGCCGGTATCAGAGAAGACGGTGGTAGATGAATTGCTCTTGTAAGATTCGCGGTTTTTCGCAATAATTGGGCGGATACCTGTCAACGGAGTAATGTTGTAGTCATACTCCTGGGTATCGTAATCACCAGGAATCCAATAGGCAGTATGATCACCTGCCATGGCAAACTGTGTATGCTCCTCCTGAATCACGAAATAGTTAAGGCTTTCCTGCTGAGGGAACTCATAGCGCAAGCCCATACCATAATCATATACGCGAAAACGGATAGTGATGTTACGCTTGGAAGATGCCTGATTCAGGTTTACCTCCATCTCGTTATAGTTGTTGCGGATGGTAGCAGTCTCACCCCATACAGGCTTCCAGGTTTCATCGAAGGTCGATGTCTTGCTGCCAGTTTCTGTAAAACCATCCATCAGGCTGGTTTCTTCCATACCCTTAGAGGCATGCTTATCCTTAGCCAGCTCCAATCCGAGATGAGATGGCTTGCACACAGTCTTTCCCTTATAGCTCATCTCGTAGGTAGGCTGTCCCTTTTCGGATAAAGAGAAAGTTACCGAGACGTTGCCGTTAGGCGACTTGACGGTCTGGGCTGCTGCCAACATCGGGAGCAAGAGACCCATCACTAATAAATTCAGTTTCTTCATTCTGTTTACCTATTGTTTATTCTTTTGTTTATTCGTTAGACTATAGGATATAGCAGCACCGGCAATCAGGAAAACAGCTTCCGTTGCACGCACTTGCATTATTGCTTGCAAAGATACGAAAAACAAAAATACCCTCCTAAAAATAGAAGGGTATTTTGATGTATAACAATGTGCAAACGGTTGCACACCTTTATTCCTTGTTTGAAGAGTCACCCGCTTAATTGCGTCCGCCCTGTGCCACAAGCTCTGTAATGTTAGCCATAAACTCCTTGTTGGCAGCCAACTCCTCCAGACTGAGGTGCATGCGATAGCGCCAGTAGTGCTTTGGATTGGCAGGAATGTTGATGCGCTCGGCTTCAGCATCCGGCAGACGGAGCTTCTCATCAATGGCGAGCCAATCCTGTACGCTCAAGATGCAGAGCATGGATGGAGACGCCAGGTGACGGGCGATGATGTCTCTTGCCAACCAACCTGGGAGCGGATGAGGAGCTGGTCCCTCACGATAGAGCATCGTGTTGTAATACTCCTGGGTGCGGGAGATGTTCTCGTCCCACCACATACGCAAGGTTGGCATATCATGACTGGTGATGGTGCAGACAGAGCGGTATGGATTACGGCTCAGATGACCGAACTTAACCGTCGGATCCTTTGGCATACTCTGAAGCTCCAGACTCAGAATCTTCAACTCGTCCATCACCCATGGCACACAATCAGGCACCATACCCAGGTCTTCGGCACAAACCAGCATACGGGTAGCCTGAACCAGCTTAGGCAACTTCTTCATCGCCTCGCCATACCAGAACTGGTTGTTGCGACGGTAGAAGTAGTCGTTGTAAAGGCGGTTGAACGCAGCCTTGTCGTTATCATAGAGCGACTCGTAGATGAAGTCGAGCTGTGCAGAGATACGTGGGTGGAAGAGCTCAGGGTCCTTGCGGTCACGCACAAAGAGTACGTCACTGATCAGGGCATACAAGCCATCACGCAACCAGATTTCCTTCTCATCAGTTACATCCTGGAAGAGAGCCTCTACCTTGCGCTGGGTATCTACCTCAGGCTTCATCTGATAGCGTTCCTCATCCAGACGGTCGAGATACTTCTCCTTCACTTCGGCGGCACGCTCATGATACATACGGTCCAATACCCAGTCGGTGATAAACGGACGTGTGAAGCGGTCCTCCTGGAAGTTCAAGCCGTAGCTCTGAATCTCACCACGGGTCATGGCAAGAGCTGGGGCAAACTGTCCGAGCAAGCCATGAACGCAATTCACAGGGATTTCCCAAATTCGGAAGAAGCCGAGCACGTGGTCGATGCGGTAAGCATCAAAGAACTTCGACATATTCTGGAAGCGGCGGGTCCACCAGAGGCAGCCGTCCTTCAGCATCTCATCCCAGTTGTAGGTAGGGAATCCCCAGTTCTGTCCGTTTACAGAGAAATCATCCGGTGGAGCACCCGCCTGACCATTCATGTTGAAGTACTTAGGCTCCATCCACACATCGCAGCTGTGGCGATGCACACCGATAGGAATATCACCCTTCAGGATGACACCCTTCGCCTTGGCATGCTCGTGTGCCTCCTGCATCTGCCTGTTCAGAATGAACTGCACGAAGTAGAAGAACTCCACGTTCTGGTATGCCTCGGTTTCAGGGTTGGTCAAATCCTTACGCTCAGCCTCATCCCAGACATTATGGTCTGGCCACTGAGAGAAGTCGGCGGTGCCATTCTTGTCGCGCAGGTAAGAATACTGTGCGTAAGGCACGAGCCACTGTTGTGTTTCCTGAAAGAAAGCCTTGAAATCGGCTCCCGACATCATCTCTTTACCTTCCTGTGCAAATATCTGTTGCAGATAATCCTGCTTGAAATCATTCACCTTCTCATAATCAATCTGATGCAAGGCATTGAGCTCCTGGCGGGTCTTCTCTGCCTTCTCGCAAGCCTTCTTGTCCTTCAATGCAGGTAAGGCATTCAGATCGGCATACATCGGATGGATAGCAAAGACGCTGATGCAGCTATATGGATAGCTGTCCGTCCAGGTATGGGTGATGGTGGTATCATTGATTGGCAGAAGCTGAAGAACCTTCTGACCGGTAGATGCCACGAGATCAATCATCGTCTTGAGATCGCCGAAATCGCCCACACCGGCACTTTTCTCGCTGCGCAGAGAGAATACTGGCACCTGTGTTCCGGCAAGCTTGCGATTGTAAAGGGCGAAGAATGCCTGATCCAGTTCGTAAGTGATGGCATCACCGGCTTTCATCTCAGGAAGGTCGATGGTGCGGTTCATGGATGTTTCCCAGATCAGCGAATCCTTCTTCTCATTGTAAGCCACAAACTTGAATTCCATGTGGCGAGTCTGCAGATGGGCAGCATCCAGTTCTGCAACCCATTCATTATAAGAGTGCTGAGTCATCTTCAGCATCTTCTTGGCATTCCATGCGCCCAACAGGTTATCAGCGCCCACAACACCTAAGCGATCACCGTCGCGAAGCTGAGGAGCACGCACCACGAGGCGCACGGTCTTGGCATCATTCTGCTCCTTCATCTCTTCTGGAGCCTGATGATTGATACAGTCTGTAAAGGCACTGCTATAGAGATATGCATCCTCTGGAATCACCTTCCAATGATCATACTGGGTCAGATTATTAGCCTTCAGGGCTGTAAGTTCCAGACGATGCTTCACAAGAAGCCATTCTGTCTTAACCACCACGCCGTCTCGCTCTACACTATAATAATAGGTATAGGCTTTGGCGGGTTGTTTTACACACCAGTCAACCGACCACTCCTTACCATTGAGAGTAGCCATAGGAAGTTTCAGTTTTTCTTCATCATCCTCCTGTATGTTCAAGACGAGTTGCTCGCCGAACATTGTTCCGTATTCTATATGAAAATGTATCGTCATAAGAGTCCGTTAGAAGTTAGTTTATATTTAATTTTATTATTTTCAGTGCGAAATTAGCAAAAAAAATCGTAAGTATATAATTTCTATGTGCACAATTTCAGACAAATCCTGCACAAACGTTTGCACGGGTTTTACTTATACACTCATTCATGACCTTTAATAATGCCTACAGACAATGCACCGGCGATAAGCAACACGCCAGCCACAATCATCATATCGCTCTGATGAGAACCAACCAGACTCAGAACAGTACCACCGCAGATGGCAGCCACAATCTGAGGAATACAGATGGTTCCGTTGAACAAGCCCAGGTAAGCGCCCATGTGACCATAACCCTGCAGAGCATTGGTTACGAAAGTGAAAGGCATCGCCAACATGGCAGCCCAGCCGGCACCAATCATCAGGAATGGGATAAACTGCAGATACTGATCGTGCAGGAATGGGATGAGAGCGAAGCCCACACCACCTATAATCAAGCTCACACTATAAGCCATCTTGGTATTCTTGAACTGAGGAAGAACCACTGCCCAGAGCACACTGCCTACTGCCTGAACGGCAAAGAGGATGCCTACCCAGTTGCCTGCCGCCTGGAACTCTGCCGACTTTGGATCGGTGGTATTCCATACGGTCTCAGCGATGGCACCTGTAGAATAGTTCCAGAGATAAAGGAAAGCAGCCCAACAGAAGAACTGAACCAGTCCCACCTTCCAGAAAGTAGAAGGTGCGTTTTTCAAGAGGGTAATCCAGTCTGCCTTGCCCTCTTCTTCCTTTTCTACCTCGCCAGCTACACCATTATAGGCAGCATACTGCTGAGGATTCCACTCCTTCACCTTCATCGTGGTATAGATGACACAGAGGATGAGGATGGCAGCGCCCACGTAGAACGACCAGATCACAGAATCAGGCACCACGCCCTCTTCGGCTACATTCTTGATACCCAGGAAGGTAAAGAGGAATGGAAAGATATATCCGGCTACAGAACCGGCATTGCAGAGGAAACTCTGGATAGAGTAAGCCTTTGCCTTCTGCTTCTCGTTTACCATATCGCCTACCAGCATCTTGAAAGGCTGCATCGCCATATTGATGCTCGTATCGAGGAACATCAGGGCAATCAAGCCGAAGAGCATCGCACCGCTTACCGTCAGACCGAGAGAGCCGGAATTCGGCAGCAGGCACATCACGAGTACGGCGACCGTGGCTCCCACAAAGAGATAAGGGATGCGGCGACCAAAACGGCACCAGGTCTTGTCACTCAATGTGCCGACAATAGGCTGTACAAGGATTCCCATCAATGGAGGGAGAATCCAGAAATAACTCAAGTTGTGTGGATCAGCACCCAACGTTGCAAAGATTCGGGAGATGTTGGCGCTCTGAAGAGCGTAGGCAATCTGTACTCCAAAGAATCCGAAGCTCAGGTTCCAGAGCTTCCAGAAACTTAAATCAGGTTTTTGTGTCATATTGTTGTTATTTTAAAATTTCAATTTTATCGGGTAGTTCCTCTTACCACCAGACGAGTTCTTACCACTCGCTTCTCAACGTCGTGCGTAGGGTTGGATCCTTCCACCAGTCCGATGAGAATGTTTGCAGCCTCTTCGCCTACAGCCACTCCACGCTGTTCTACCGTGGTGAGCATCGGATCGCAAGCCTTGGCTCTGTCGCCATTGGTAAAGCCGCAGATACTGATGTCATTCGGCACATCGAAGCCCATTCGCTTGGCTGTATAGAGAATGCCTATCGCCGTATCATCATTGATGGCGAAGAAAGCATCCGGATGATTTTCTTCCCTCAATATCTCTGGTGTAAGCACCTCTGCCTGGGCACGGTTGTCACAGATTCTCACCCAGTCGGGGTTCTCCGTCAATCCATGTTTCACCAGTGCATCATGATAACCGTTATAACGGTTCTTGGAGATTTCCATATTCATCGGCGAACCGTAGAAGGCTATCTTCTTGCAGCCCGTATCCACCAGATGGGTAACGGCGGTAAAGGCGCCCATATAGTCATCTACAACCACTCGGGAGCAGTTCACGCCCGTACAGATTCTATCGTAGAAGACGAGAGGCACGCCATTGTTCATCAACTTCTCGAAATGGGCGTACTGCTTGGTATCCTTCGCCTGTGATACGATGATACCACATACCTTATTCTTATAGAAGTCCTCGCAGATGGCCACTTCCTTGTCGTATCTTTCGTTACTCTGTGCCACCATCACACGATATCCGCGGGCTCTCGCCTCCTCCTCTATGCCCGAAAGGACGGACATAAAATAATAATGTACGAACTCCGGTACAATGACTCCGATGACCTTCATCGGCTGTACCTTGCTATGGCGCAAAGCCTCACCAAGCATGTTCGGAAAGAAATTATGTTCACGCGCAAAAGTCTGGATACGCTCCTTCTGGGCAGCACTGATTCTAGGACTGTCCTTCAACGCCCGGCTCACTGTAGCAACACTGACTCCCAGTTCGCGAGCTATATCTTTCATTGTTATGTTGTTATTTTCGTTCATGTTGTTTTAAATCACGCTGCAAAATTAGGCAAATATCCGCTATTTCGCACCTTTTTTGTTGACCTAAATCAAGCAAAAGGAATGCAAACGTTTGCGCATAAGAAATAACGGAATTAACTGAAAAATAGTACATCGTATCGAAAAAGACTTTAATTTTGCACCCAGAAAGAATAAACAATTAGACAACTCGACCTCTTTACATAAACAGGCCAGAGACTAAAAGCAGAATATTCATTTTAAGAATAACAATAGTATAAACATAAACTTAAAAATCAAGCAAATGATGAAGCAGGTAAAATTAAATTACCTCTCAGAGCATTGACCCTCGCAGGTGGTCTGCTTCTGACGGTGAGTTCCTTTGCGCAGACTAATGCGATTAAGGGACATGTGAAGGATGCTTCCGGTGAGCCTGTCATGGGTGCTACCATTACAGTGAACGGTAAGGCAGTAGGTATTACCGACATGGATGGTAACTTCTCTGTTGACGCAGCTCCAGGTACTAATCTGACTTTCACCTATCTGGGAATGACTCCACAGACCGTGAAGGCTTCTAAAGAAATGAGCATTACCTTGCAGGATGACTCTAAGTCTTTGAATGAGGTCGTAGTCATCGGTTATGGTGTGGCTAAGAAGTCTGACTTAACCGGTTCTGTTACAGCTATCAAGCCAGACTCTAAGAACAAGGGTGTGGTTGTCAACGCACAGGATATGCTTACAGGTAAGGTTGCCGGTGTAAACATTACCAGCAACGACGGTACTCCTGGTGGTGGTGCCAAGATCCGTGTTCGTGGTGGTTCTTCTCTGAACGCATCTAACGACCCATTGATCGTTATCGATGGTCTGGCAATGGACAACGATGGTGTTAAGGGTCTTTCTAACCTCCTTTCTGTAGTAAACCCACAGGATATTGAGTCTTTCAGTGTCTTGAAGGATGCTTCTGCAACTGCTATCTACGGTTCCCGTGGTTCTAACGGTGTCATCATCATTACAACCAAGAAGGGTCGCAAGGGTCAGAAGCCTACCGTTTCTTACTCTGGTAGCGTAACCATCAGCGAGAAGAAGAACACAATTGATGTTCTTAACGCTGACGAGTTCCGTGCAACAGTTGAAAAACTGTATGGAAAAGACAGTGAGGCTTATAGCGCACTGGGTACAGCCAACACCAACTGGCAGGACCTGATTTACCGTACAGCTATCAGCCACGACCACAACATTACAGTTTCTGGCGCAGCTAAGTCTCTCCCATACCGTGTTTCTGTAGGTTATACAGACCAGCAGGGTATCGTCAAGACATCAGACTTCAAGCGTGCTACAGCATCTTTGAACTTGAACCCATCATTCTTCAAGGATCACTTGACATTGAACCTGAATGCCAAGGGTATGTATGCCAGAACCTTATATACTGATGGTTCTGTAGTTTCATCAGCTGTAAGAATGGACCCAACCCAGGATCCATACAACTTTACATCTGAATATCACAAGAATCAGCTTAGAGACAAAGATGGCAACAGTCTCCTGGACCAGACACTCAAGAACTATGGTGGCTATTTCCAGTGGTCAAAGAAAGCAGAGTATGGTGATAACACATGGCCTTTCACTTTTGACAGCACCACACAGATGCCTAACCCTCTGTCTTTGCTGGATCAGGGCAGTCAGATTGCTCACAGCCGTTCATTCATCGGTAGTGCAGACATCGACTATAAGGTACACGGTTTCGAGGACTTGAGATTGCATGCTACCTTGGGTGCAGATATCTCAAAGGGTCGCCAGAGCCAGTCATTTGCAACATCTTGCACAAACGCATTGTACTATGGCAGCTACGGTGGTGAGGAAATTCTGAAGCGCAACCTCTCTTTGAGTGCTTACGCTCAGTACTACAAGGATTTCAACAAGATTCATCACTTCGACATCATGGCTGGTTATGAGTGGCAGCACTTCTGGCGCAGCAAGAATAATGACTATGTAGGTTATTATCCTGAAACAAATAACGATGCAAGTCTTGCTGGCACAGAGCGTCCTCATACTCCATATAGCGAGAAGAGCGAAAGCTACCTGGTATCTTTCTTCGGACGTGCCAACTATACCTTGCTCGACCGTTACTTCCTGACAGCAACCGTTCGTGATGATGGTTCTTCACGTTTCAAGGAGCACTGGGCATGGTTCCCATCATTCGCTTTTGCATGGAAGGCTAACGAAGAGGCGTTCCTGAAGAACGCTGACTGGTTGTCTGACTTGAAACTCCGTCTGGGCTATGGTAAAACTGGTCAGCAGGCTGGTTCTATCGGTGACTATGAGTGGATTCCTTCTTATGCTATCAGCACTGGTACAAACGGTTTCTATCCTGTTACTGGTACAGGTGAGCTCTACAGACCAAACAACTACCGTCCTGACTTGAAGTGGGAAACAACCACTACCTACAACGTAGGTTTGGACTGGGGCATCATGGATCAGAGATTGTCTGGTAGCGTAGATTGGTACTACAGAAAGACTACCGACTTGTTGAACTATGCTCCACTTCCTTCTATGGCAGGTTACAAGAACCAGGCATGGCAGAACATCGGTTCCTTGAAGAATACCGGTGTTGAAGCAGCTATTACCTGGCGTGCTATCCAGACCAAGGACTGGTTCTGGACCATGACATACAACTTCACTTACAACAAGAACGAGATTACCGACTTGAATGGTGTATCAGAGAATGGTGCTCCTGTTGTTAATACAAACATCAAGGTAGGTGATGGTTCTGGTGCTTATCTGCAGGCTAACCAGGTGGGTTATGCAATGAACTCATACTATGTTTACCAGCAGGTTTACGACAAGAACGGCAAGCCAATTGAGAACTGCGTAGTTGACCGTAACGGTGACGGTAAGATCAATGAAAGCGATAAGTATCTCTACAAGAGCCCAGCAGCTCCTGTAACAATGGGCTTCTCTTCTCGCCTGGAATACAAGAACTGGGACTTCGGTTTCTCTTTGCGTGCAAGCATCGGCAACTATGTATATAACAATGTTGAGCAGGGCATGAGTAACATGAATACAGGTGAGTGGTTCTCTAACTCTTTGAAGTACTTCTCTAACCGTTTGAAGAGTACAGTTGAGAGAAACTGGCAGACCTACGAGATTACTTCTAAGTTGTCTGACTACTATGTGAAGAACGCTTCGTTCCTGAAGTGCGACAACATCACATTGGGTTACAGCTTCAACAACTTGTTTAAGTCAAGCGGCTGGCATGGACTTTCAGGTCGTGCATACGCTACTGCATCAAATGTATTCACAATTACAAATTATGACGGCTTGGATCCAGAAGTAGGCGATGGTAATGACAACAACCTCTACCCACGTCCATTCTCTGTTGTAGTTGGTCTTAGCTTGAATTTCTAATAAGAAAGGATATTCATTATGAAAAAATATATTAAAAATATTGTTCCTGTAGCAGCACTCCTGCTTACAATGGGAACAACAACATCATGTGTCGGTGATTTGGACGTTACTCCGATTAACCCAAACATCCAGACAAACCTTAACATCGATGGCCTTTTCAACAAGTGCTACGCTAACTTTGCCATGGCTGGTAATGGTGGTGCTAATGGCGATTGCGACATTGATGGTATTGATGGTGGTACATCTGGTTTTGTACGCCAGACATTCAATGCAAACGAGCTCACAACCGATGAAGCTATCTGCGGTTGGGGTGATGATGGTATTGCCGGCTTCTGCTATAATAGCTACAATGCCACAAACCCAATGTTGACCGGTTTGTACGCCCGTATTACAACTGGTATTGCTTATTGCAACCAGTATCTTGCTGAAGCAGGAGATCAGGATGCAACCAAGCTTGCTGAGGTTCGCTTCCTGAGAGCATACGAATACTATAGCTTGATGGATGCATGGGGCAACATCCCATTTACACTTCAGCCATTGACCAAGCCTGAAAGATATACCAGAGCACAGACTTACGAATGGCTCGAGAAGGAGCTTCTTGAAATAGAACCAAACCTTTCTGAAGCAAAGGCTAAGAAGTCATCAGATGCCGGTTACGGCCGTGTAGATAAGGCTGCATGCTGGTTGCTTCTCTCCCGCCTCTACCTCAATGCAGAGGTTTATACTGGCACAGCTCAGTGGGCAAAGGCAAAGGAATACGCCAAGAAGGTGATGGATTCATCTTATAAGCTGAACACCACAAGCGTAAACGGCTGGAGTGCTTACCAGATGCTCTTCATGGGCGATAACGGTGAGACTGATGCAGCTTACGAGGGTATCTTCCCTCTCTTGCAGGATGGTTTGAAGACCACAAGCTGGTGTACAACACTCTTCCTGTTGGCTTCTACCTACGATCAAGATATGCACGCAAATCCAAACAACCCTAAAGCTACCAATGGTACTGACCAGGCTTGGGGTGGTAACCGCGCTCGTCCTGACTTGGTGAAGAAGTTCTTCCCTACTGGTAACGTTCCAAATCTTGAAAGCTACGCTACAGCAGAAGCTGCCGGTGACGACCGTGCTCTCTTCTGCGGTGTAAACCGTACATTGGATAATGAGGACGTTTCTACTTTCAAGAGCGGTTTCGCTGTTGCTAAGTTTACCAACTTCAAGACAGACGGTAGCGCAGGTCATGATGCTACATTCCCAGATGCAGACTTCTTCCTGATGCGTGCAGCAGAGGCTTACCTGAACTTTGCAGAGGCTGATGCCCGCCTCAATGGTGGAGAGACTACAGCTGAAGGTACAGCAGCTATCAATGCTATCCGCAAGCGTGCAAAAGCCTCTACCCGTCCTGAAGACAAGAGCTATTCTCTGAACGATATCTGCGATGAATGGAGCCGTGAGTTCTACTTCGAGGGTCGCCGTCGTATGGATCTGATCCGTTTCAACCGTTATGGTGGCAATGTCAACTACAACTGGCAGTGGAAGGGTGGCACCAAGGAAGGTCGCAACTTCTCTAAAGATTTGAATATCTTTGCTATCCCAACCAACGAGTTGACATCTAACAAGAATCTGACTCAGAATCCTGGATATTAATTTGCAAACATAAAAAGGAATTCATTATGAAAAATATAATTAAATCAGCTCTACTCGTTGTCATGAGTTTAACTCTCATGACAGCTTGTAGCGACGACAATGACTCTAATCCGTCTATTCAGACACCAACAGAGTTCAAATTGAATACTCCAGCATTGGTGAATACACCAATCGACCTGGCGAATTCGTCTAAGATTATGTTGACCTGCTCACAGCCTAACTATGGCTATACAGCTAGCGTTCAATATACAGTACAGGTTGCAACAGATGAAAATATGACTGATGCTGTTGAACTTTCAGAAACCAGCAACAGTGCCAAGGTTGCAATTGATGCAGCTTCATTGGCAAGTACCTTGACTAACATCTATGTGGAAAAAGGCAAGACTGAGGCTGATTTCCCTATGGACGTTAAAGCTTACTTCCGCTTGAAGGCAAATATTGTGACCAGCAATGGTAATGTTGTAGAGGGAACAGAGATTCTTTCTAATGTAGTTTCACTCAACAATATTCACCTCTTGTTCTCATTGCCACCAGTCAACTTGCCTAGCCATATATATGTAGTAGGTAACTTCTGCGACTGGAAATGGGACAATTGCTTCGATATGGTTCAGGTTTATGGTACCGATAATACCTTCTGGCGTCTTGTCTATATTGACGATAGCGGTATCAAGTTGAATTCTGCAGCTGCATGGAATGGCAGCGAAGTTGGTTATGCCGGCATCACTGTTTCTGGTGACTGCAAGGACGACATCATTGACAATGGAGGCAATATCGCTTCCAAGAACCCTGGCTGGTATCTGGTAATCGTAACAACATCTGTTGTAAACCGTGAAATCCACTATGACGTTCAGTTCAACAAGCCAACAATCTGGCTCATTGGTCCTGCAGCAGGCAGCACCGATTACGCAGAGGAAGCAGAAGGCTGGTCATTCACCGTACCTACAACCAAGGACGGAGATTTCGTTTCTCCAGCATTCGCAGGTTCTGTTCCTGGTGGTGATGGTGATGGTGTACGTATGTACGTTAAGGTTCCTGGACACGATTGGTGGCATTCTGAGTTCGTTGTATTAAGCGATAAGATTGAGTATCGTGCTACAGGCGGCGACCAGGCTAGAGTTGCAGGTTCTGCAGGTCAGAAGGTTTACCTCAACTTCTCTAAGGGAACTGGTGAAATCAAGTAAATAACGATTTAAAATCGAAAGACAATGAAAAAGTTATCATTATATATCTCTATCGCACTTGCAGGCCTCTTTATGGGGTCCTGCAGCGAAGATTTCAAAGACTGGGCAGATCCTCAGACTAACCCACAGGAAGATGCCATCACAATTCCTGGCTACCAGGCAAGTGCAGTTGACGCATTAGACCTGGCTAAAGTAGCAGAAGACAGCGTGAATGTTTATACCATCAGCTCTGCCACTCTTCCAGAAGGTTTCGAATTGGGAAACAGCCGAATCGAACTGACCCCTAAGGGTGTAGAAAATGCAACTGCCACAGAAGTAAAGACTTCTAATGACGGTAAAGCTGCCAAGGCAGACTTGCAAGCTCTTATTGAAAGCGTTTATGGAAAGGCTCCTGTAGCTCGCACCTTCGACGGTCATGTTTACACAACTGCCGTCAAGGATGGACAGGCTGCTTTGATTGACGCAGGTACTGTGGAGGTTACTGCTACACCTGTAGCTCCTAACATCTCTCAGAACTACTATATCATTGGTGGTACTAAGGATTGGACAGCTGATGCAGCAAAGACCCAGAAGTTCAACCATAGCGACGTTAATGTTTATGATGACCCTATCTTCACAATCACAATTCCTGCAAAGGAGGATGCCGATACATGGTTCGGCATTGTAGATGACGCAGCTTGCGAAGGTGTAGCTAATGGAGACTGGAGGTCTGTTCTCGGTACAGCAAAGGGTAACGGCAATAACGCTCTGAATGAGAC